>Ga0255338_1000752_pt1 | contig 82559 bp, 73 predicted proteins | sample MeOH1_35cm_T4_19_FD_203715 | JGI IMG/M metagenome (GOLD analysis project Ga0255338, IMG submission 203715) | Sandy soil microbial communities from University of British Columbia, Vancouver, Canada - MeOH1_35cm_T4_195 | ecosystem: Engineered > Artificial ecosystem > Sand microcosm > Unclassified ... | reverse complement strand
AAGCAGGCCGCCTACCCGCCGGAAATCGCCGCCCTGATCGGCGAGGTCGGTGACAACCTGATCCCGATGGCCAAGGTGGCCAGCTACGCCGGTCTGATCTTTGGCACCTGGGATCCGCACGCGCCCACGCTGGACGACTACCTGGGCGATTCGCGCTTCTACATCGATCTGTTTGCCAACCGCAGCCCGGCCGGCATGGAAGTGCTCGGGCCTCCGCAGCGCTGGGTGCTGAGCTCCAACTGGAAGCTGGGCGCGCTCAACTTTGCCGCCGATGGTCCGCACGTCCCCGCGGTGCATGGCCCCATTACCTACCTGACCGTCAACGTGTCCCAGGAACAGGTTGTGCAGCAGTCGATGCACAGCCCGGCCATCGTCATCGCGGGTGGGCACAATTGCGTGCAGATCTCGCTGCCGCCCGCAGCGCCCGACTACGCCGGCTTCTCGCCCGAGCTGATTCCGCTCTACCAGCAAAAACTCAGCGCCGCCCAGCAGCGCTTCATGGCGCGCGGTCTGACCAAGGTGATGACCAATTTCCCCAACACCTCGTGGGTGGAAAGCTCGGTCCGCTTCGACGGCAAGTCGCCGCCTATCCCGTTTTGCAACCTGCGCACCTGGCAGCCGCTGGGCGCGCAGAAAACCGAGGTCTGGAACTGGCTGCTGGTCGAAAAAGAAGCCTCTGAGGCATATAAGCAGGCCAGCTACGAGATCGGCATCCGCACCTTCGCCGTTGCGGGCACCTTTGACCAGGACGACGCCGAGGCCTGGTCGGCCATCAATCTGGGCTGCCGCGGCACCATCGGTGCCCGCTATCCGGTCGATTTTCGCGGCACGCGCTATTACCGGGACAAGCCGATCGTCGACTTTCACGGGCCGGGTACCGCCTACCCGTCCACCTATTCCGAAATGTCCGAATTCGCGCTGCTGATTCACTGGCAGCACGCGATGTGCGGAAAACCAAAGGTATGAGCATGGAAACGCTTCGCAAAACTGCGCCGACCGGTGCCCCCCTTGATGACGCGGTGTTTCGGACCGTGTACGAGTTCCTGACCCTGGAATCCGACTGCCTGGGCGCGGGTGATCTGGTGGCCTGGTACGCCCTGCTCGCGCCGCAGATCAGCTATCGGGTGATGGCGCCGGCCTTCATGGACCCGGCCCGTCCGCGTCACTACGGCCGCGGCACACCGTACTTCGACGAGGACACCCACAGCCTTGGCATTCGCGTGCGCCAGCTGACCACGCCGAATTTCACCATTGCCGAGAACCCGCCGACCATCGCCCGCCACTTCGTCACCAACATCCGTGCCGCGCGCACCGTGGACGGCATCGAGGCCATCAGCAACGTGCTGATAGTGCGCGTGCGCTCGACGGAACCGGAGCCGGCCATCGTGTCGGCACGGCGCGTGGACCTGCTGGTCGAAACCGCGGACGGCCTGCGCCTGGCCCGGCGCCTGGCGCAGCTCGATCAGGTCAGCGTGCGCCAGCCGAACTTGAGTTTTTTCGTGTAGCGAGCTGCTGATGTCACGGCTCGCCAACCGGCATGCATCGACCGCCACGGGGACTGGGAAGGCTCCGTATCCGGTCAATGCACGCTGCTTTGCCGTGTTGTTACCCGTCCGCACGCCAACGGACGGCTGTCACCCGAGTGCTCTTCAGGAGGAGGAGAAACCGTATCGGTCGTGGGCGTCGCACAGGCGACGGCGGCCGGGCGGGCTTGACCCCCACCAGGAGACGCTATGGACAGCCTATTCATCCACCGCCAGGTCGGAAGACTGGCACTTTGCGGGCTGCTGGCCCTCGGCTCGGCAGGGTTTGCCAGCGCCGCGGAACTTGCAGCCGGCACGCTCATCAAGGCCGACAACCTTGATTCGGTAATTGACGACACCTTCGCCGGGCACACCATTGCGGATCTGATGCCCGAGTCGATGCGGGTGGCGGTGCGCGACGCCGGCATGGTCATCGAGCTGCGGGCACCAACACCCCTGCAATACAACGAACGGGTGATAGCCGCCACGCAGGTGCAGGGCAGCAAGGCCGGTATCGACGACAAACGGCGCCTGACCGGCTTCACCACCGGCCTGCCGTTTGCGCAGATCAGTCAGGACGACCCCCAGGCAGGCCTGAAGCTGATCTACAACATCATGCGCGCCCCGTGGTTCGCGGATGCGGTCGACTTCGACCCGATGGTGTTCCTGACCACCACCAAGCAGGGGGGGCTCAGCAAGGAGCTGCGTACCAAATACGGCCGTCTGCTGCAGGCAGGGCGGCTCAGTGAGCCATACGCACTGACCGACGACGGCATCGTGAAACGCGAAATGCTGATGTTCACTTACCCGAACGACGTGCGTGGCCTGGGCACGCTCACGGTGCAGTATGCAGACGGCCGGTTGCCCGATGTGTACGCCTACATCAAGGCAGTGCGTCGAGTGAGACGTCTGTCGGGCAGCACCTGGGCCGATCCTGTGGTCGGTACGGACATGCTCACCGACGAGACCTTCGGCCTGAACATCGATCCGACCTGGTACAGCGCGTTCCGAATCACCGGCAAGCGGTGGATCCTGGCATCCTTGCACAGCGAATCAGGCGGTGCGCACATGGAGGCGGCGACCGCCGAGGCGCGCTATCCGCAGATGAGTCTGCTTCCTGGCAACGGCATGGGATTCAAAGAAGCCTTCGAACCGCGCGAAGTGTGGACGCTGGAAGCCACGCCGCCGGTTGGACACCTGGCAAGTCGCAAGCTGATTTACATCGACACCGACCCCTACTACCCGCTCATGCACTGGCAGGAAATCTACGACCGCAAGGGCGACCTGTGGCGTTTGCTGTACCACAGCTGGGTCACCCAGGTGCGCGACGACGGCCAGCCGGGGATTTATCCGAGCATCATCTGGATTCCGGACTTGCAGCGGGAACGGGCAACGTGGGCCTATCTGAACCCCAGCACTGCTCGCGCCAACTTCAGCAACGTCGACCCGGCTAACTACAGCCCGGAGGCGATACCGCGCCTGCTGCGCTGACATGATTGTTCAGACCGGATCATAACGCGGGGATGCGCGGCGTGAACCCCTGGGAAAGCCTGGTTTCCCGGGGGCTTACCGGCGCTTCTGAATGAAACAGCAGCACCCTTGGCAGTGAGCAGGACGGCTCACTGCCAATCTTCGGATGAAGTGCAATGGATCATCGAAGCCATGGCCCGCAGTGCCCGGCGCCGACCGGTGCCGGCCTACAAAAAACCTTTTCTGCGAGCACCGTACCGGAAGTTGCCCAGTGCGGTGCGACGTCAGGCGATGCGGCAAGCCGTATTACCGTCAGCATCGCGCGGCGCGTCAGACCCGGCAAGGAAAGGGACTACGAGCGGTGGGTTCACCACGTCGTGTCCAAAGCCGCGACCTTTCCGGGCCACCTCGGAGTGGCGGTATTGAGACCACCCCCGGGCGCTGGGGGTGAATATATTTTGATCGATCATTTCGAGACGCCGGCCAAGCAGCGGGCCTGGGAAAACTCCGCGGAGCGTGCGCAGCTCCTGCGTCAGCTCAAGGGCATTACCGAAGGCCACGAACGCATTTCCAAAGGTTCTGGCGTCGAATTCTGGCTTCCGTTTTCCGGACCGCTGACGCGGCACACGCCCAACCGCCATAGAATGGCGGTGGTCGTATCAGCCGTAGTGTTCGCCCTGGCGATGCTACTGAATCTGCTGTTTGGCAGGTACATCCAACAGATTCCGATCGTCCCGCGACTCGCCATTCTGTCTGTTGCGCAGGTAACACTGCTTACCTATGCACTGATGCCGCGGATAACAGCGTTGCTCCGGAACTGGCTTTATAACGACATCGCAACGGATGATCTTGGCGGCCGCCAGGCTCCCTGACAGTTCAGCTCCGATGAGCGTCAGCCTGCGTCAGAAAATACGCAGTTCACGAAACCTGCCGGCAGGTTCGGCCCCGGGCACTGGCCTGGGCCGCCCGGAGCCTATTGCTTGGGCACGGTTTCGAACCGGCTTATCGACACATCGGTCTGGAATGTGCCGTCGCTGCGCTGCGGTGCAATTCGGGACGACTGCACCTGGAACGGCGCGCTGCTGCCAGGATCAATGCTGACAACCAGAGGATAGATGTCGACCCAACCCGGATCATCGTCGCCGGGGTGCATTTCGTCAGCCCATAGCCAGTGGTGTCGCACCAGCAGTTCTGCGCTCAGGACCGTGTCCGCGGTTTGATTGACGATCTCGCCTTGCACCTGATCGCCCTCGACCTGCACGTTGCTCACGGATACGCCGGAGGCTTGCTGCGTCGTCAGAACAGCCTCGGCAAAGCTCGGCGGGTCATACAGCGCCAATAAAAAAACGGCCGGGACGGCCAGGAAATTCAGTACAGACTGGGGTATGCGCATGGGTTACTCCTTGGTATTAAGCGAATACGCAGTTGGTTTGACCTTTCGACATGCCGCTCGGTTCGCAGCGCCGCGGACCACAGAACGGGACGAATGCCCATCCGCATTAACGCGAGCACCCCGCCGCCCCCGTCTGCCATTACGGTAACAGCCGGCAGTCGGGCCCCCTCAGCCAGCCCGCCCGACGATCTGCGCCGTTGCCATCAGCTCCTCCAGCAGCGCCATGGCCGCGCAGCCGGGCGTGACGAACGGGTCCAGCTGCGGCTTTTCGGAATACTTGAGCAGGATCGACGGGTTGACCTTGTGCAGGTTCACCTGCCCCATGGTCCAGCCGGCGAAGCGGCGCTCGGTGATCTCCTGGTAGTGCAGCAGGGTCACCGGGTCGTGGCGTGCGTCCCGCACGATGCGCGCGTACAGGGTGTTGACGGCCTCGCGGCTGCCCTCCAGCGCCTGCATGTAGACGTCGCCGCCGTGGCACAGGATGCCGGTGATGCCCAGAGCCGGGTTGTTGCGCCGGGATTCGGCCAGGATGGCGTCGAGTGTGTCCTGGGTAACGGGACCACTGGCGCGGCTGGCGTAGAGCAGTCGAACGAGCATGGCGAACCTCGGTGTCAGGAGCCGTTGCGGCGCAGCAGGGCCAGGAATTCGCGCCGCAGGCTGGCGTCGGTCAAAAACACGCCGCGCATGACGCTGTTGATCATCTGCGAATCCGTGTCCTTGACCCCGCGCCACTGCATGCAGAAATGGTCGGCCTCCATGACGATGGCCAGGCCATCCGGCTGCATCCGCTCCTGCAGCAGGTCGGCCAGGCGGGTGACGGCTTCTTCCTGAATTTGCGGCCGGCTCATCACCCAGTCGGCCAGGCGCACGTATTTGGATAGCCCGATCAGGTTCGAGTGTTCGTTGGGCATGACGCCGATCCACACCTTGCCGATGATCGGACACAGGTGGTGCGAGCAGGCGCTGCGGATGGTGATCGGCCCGACAATCATCAGCTCGTTCAGGCGCTCCACGTTCGGGAACTCGGTCACGTCCGGCGCCGCGCGGTAGCGGCCGCTGAACACCTCGTTCAGGTACATCTTGGCTACCCGACGGGCGGTTTCGCGCGTGTTGTGGTCGCTGCCGGTGTCGATCACCAGGCTTTGCAGCACCTGCGCCAGCTTGTCCTCCACCTCCGCCTGCAGCAGCGGCAATTCGCCCGGCTCGATGAAGGCGGCGATGTTGTCGTTGGCGTGAAAGCGCACCCGCGCGCGCTCCAGGCGCTGGCGGATGCGAGCCGACACCGGCTGCGCGGCCGCGGTGGACGGTGACTCTGGCTGATTCATGGGCAAACCTGCGCGATGGCCTGATCCGTCGATGCTAAACCGAATCACCGGCGCCGGCACACGGCAAAATGGCCCTTGCCTTGCCGACCGAGCCTTTTCATGGACCTCACCCCCGACCCGCGCGATCTCGAATTCCAGTTCATCCGCGCCAGCGGCCCCGGCGGGCAGAACGTGAACAAGGTGTCCAGCGCCGTGCAGCTGCGCTTCAACACGCGCGGCTTTACCGAATTGCCCGACGCTGTGCGCCAGCGCCTGACACGCCTGGCCGGGCGGCGGCTGACGCTGGACGGGGTGCTGATTCTCGAAGCGCAGCGTTTTCGCACCCAGGAGCGCAACCGTGCCGATGCGCTGGCGCGGCTTGCTGCGCTGCTGGAGGCGGCTGCGACTGCGCCCAAACCGCGCCGGCCGACGAAGCCGTCGCGCGCCCAGCGCGAACGTCGGCTTGAGGGCAAGCAACATCAGGGCACGACCAAGCAACGCCGCCGCCGGCCCGACCCTAACGAGTGACCGGTTACGCGGTGGTTCGTGAGACCATTTGCTGCCAGTCGCTTCCCCGTTTTGATGCCCCGCGAGGAGACCCGCCATGCCGGAAGCCTTTATCTACGACGCCGTGCGCACGCCGCGCGGGCGCGGCAAGCCCGACGGTGCGCTGCACCAGGTGCCGCCGATCCGCCTTGCCACCACGGTGCTCAACGCCCTGCGTGACCGCCTTCAGCTCGATACCGCCCACATCGACGACGTGATCCTGGGCGTGGTGAGCCCAGTCGGCGAGCAGGGCTCGAACATCGCCCGCGTGGCGGCCATCGACGCCGGCTACGCGCAAACCGTGGCCGGCGTGCAGGTCAACCGCTTCTGCGCCTCCGGACTCGAAGCGGTCAACATGGCCGCCGGGCAGATCATGTCCGGGCAGTCGGACCTGGTGATCGGCGGCGGCGTGGAGTCCATGTCGCGCATCCCGATGTCATCGGCTGGTGGCGCCTGGTACTCCGATCCGCAGGTGGCCTTCCACAGCCATTACGTGCCGCAGGGCATCTCGGCCGATCTGATCGCCAGCCTGTACGGCTACTCGCGCGCCGACGTGGACGGCTTCGCCGTGCAGTCGCAGGCGCGCGCCGCACTGGCGTGGGGAGAAAAGCGTTTCGCCCGCTCGGTAACGCCGGTGCATGCGGTCGATGGCGTCGCGCTGCTGGACCACGACGAACACCGCCGGCCCGGCACCACGGTGGAAAGCCTGGGCAAGCTGCCGGCCTCGTTCGAGAAACTGGGCGCGGAATACGGCTTCGACGCCGTGGCCCTGCAGCGCTACCCGGAGCTGGAGCGCATCGAGCACGTGCACCACGCCGGCAACTCGTCCGGCATCGTCGACGGCGCCGCCGCGGTGCTGGTCGGCAGCAAGGAAATCGGCCAGCGGCTGGGTCTGAAGCCCCGTGCCCGCATCCGCGGTTTCTCGTCCATCGGCAGTGAGCCGACCATCATGCTGACCGGCCCGGCGCCGGCCACGCAAAAGGCGCTCAAGCGCGCCGGCATGACGCCCGGCGACATTGATCTTTACGAGGTCAACGAGGCCTTTGCCGCGGTGGTACTGCGCTTTGCCGACGTGGTCGGCGTGCCAATGGACAAGATCAACGTCAACGGCGGCGCCATTGCGCTGGGTCATCCGCTGGGCGCCACCGGCGCCATGCTGATCGCCACCGTGCTCGACGAACTCGAACGGCGGAACCTGGGCACCGGCCTGGTGACGCTGTGCATCGGTGCCGGCATGGGCATCGCCACCATCATCGAACGGCTGTAAGGAGAGCGCGATGATCGACTACCGCGTGGACGACGACGGCATCGCCATCGTCACCTGGAACATTCCCGGCGCGTCCGTGAACACCCTCAACGATGCCGCGACGGCCGCCTACGTGGCGGCCGTGGACAAGGCGCTGGCCGATCCGGTCGTCAAGGGCATCGTCGTGACCAGCGCCAAAAGCGACTTCATCGCCGGCGCCGACGTGAAGGACTTCCTGGCCGACCGCACCGTGGCAGGCCTTGAAGCCGGCAGCCGCGCCATCAACCGCCAGTTCCGGCGCCTGGAGACGGCCGGCAAGCCGATGGTCGCGGCCATCAACGGCACAGCGCTGGGCGGTGGCCTGGAACTGGCGCTGGCCTGCCATTACCGCATCGCGGCGGACAACCCCAAAACCCGCATCGGCCTGCCGGAAGTCACGCTGGGCGTGCTGCCGGGTGCCGGCGGCACGCAGCGCCTGAGCCGCTTGATCGGCGTACGCGCCGCCGTGCCGCTGCTGGTGGAAGGCACGCGCCTGCCGGTGGCCGACGCCCTCAAGCTGGGCGTCATCCACGCCGTGGTGCCGGCCGGCGAGCTGCTGGACAAGGCCAGGGCCTGGATTCTGGCCGGCGGCAAGGCCGAGCAGCCGTGGGACCGCAAGGGCTTTCGGGTACCGGGCGGCAACCCCAGCGACCCGGGCGTGCAGGAGTTCATGTCGGTGGCCATCGCCACCGTGCACGCCCGCACTGCCGGCAACTACCCGGCGCCGATCAACATCCTGTCGTGCGTGTACGAGGGCGTGTCCTCGCCGATCGAGGCCGGTACGGACATCGAGAGCCGCTACTTCGGCGTCACGGCCGCCACGGTGCAGGCGGAAAACCTGATCCGCAGCGGCTTTCTGGCCCTGAACGACGCGCGCAAGCTAAAGCGCCGCCCGGCCAGCGTGCCCAGGGCCGAATACCGCAAGGTCGGCGTGCTGGGCGCCGGTCTGATGGGCAGCGGCATCGCCTACGCCTGCGCCAGGGCGGGCCTGGACACCGTGCTGCTGGACCGCGACGCGGCCCTGGCCGAGCGCGGCAAGGCGCACAGCGACAAGTTGCTGGCACGCGAGGTCGAGCGCGGCAAGCTGGATGCCGCCAGCCGCGAGGCGACGCTCGCCCGCATCACGCCGACTGCCGATTACGCCGCGCTCGCCGGCTGCGACATCGTCATCGAGGCGGTGTTCGAACAGCGCGACATCAAGGCCGAGGCCACGCGCCGCACGGCCGAGGCGACCGGCCCTGACATCCTGTTCGCGTCCAATACTTCCACGCTGCCGATCTCGGGCCTCGCCGAACACTGGCCGCGGCCGGACAACTTCATCGGCCTGCATTTCTTCTCGCCGGTGCATCGCATGGCGCTGGTGGAAGTCATCCGCGGCCGGCAGACGTCCGAAACCTGCCTGGCGCAGGCGCTCGACTTCGTGGCGCGCATCGGCAAGACACCGGTGGTGGTCAACGACAGCCGCGGCTTTTTCACCAGCCGGGTGTTTGCGACCTATTTCGAGGAAGGCATGGCCCTGCTGGCCGAAGGCGTGAGCCCGGCGCTGATCGAAAACGCCGGCCGTCAGACCGGCATGCCGCTGGGCCCACTGGCGGTGGCGGACGAGGTGGCGCTGGACCTCGTGCACAAGATCATCGTGCAGACGCGCGCCGACCTTGGCGCCGGCTACACGCCGCCGGTGTCGGCGCCGGTGATCGAGCTGTTCGTGGAGCGCCTGGGCCGGGTCGGCAAGAAGGCCGGCAAGGGCTTTTATGATTACGCGGACGGCCAGCGGCGCCTGTGGCCGGGGCTGGCCGAGCACTTCCCGCGCGCCGCCCAGCAGCCGGACGTGGACAGCGTGAAGCGGCGCCTGCTGCACATCCAGTCCGTGGAGGCCGCGCGCTGTCTGGCCGAAGGCGTGGTCGACAACAGCACCGATGCCGACGTGGCGTCCCTGCTGGGCTGGGGCTACCCGGCCTGGGCCGGCGGCGTGCTGTCGTACGTGGACACGGTCGGCGTGGACCGCTTCGTGGCCGAGTGCGAGGCGCTTGCGACAAGCGCCGGGCCGCGTTTTGCGCCGCCGGACAACCTGAAAAAACTGGTCGGCACGCGCACGCAACTGCGCGCCGCCGGCCGCTGATTCATTCACCCAACGCAATCAAGGAACCCGCTCGTGGACTATCAGGATCTTCTCTACGTCGAACAGGACGGCGTCGCCACCATCACCATCAACCGGCCGGAGGTTTACAACGCCTTTCGCGCCCAGACCGTGGAAGAACTCATCCACGCCTTCCAGCGCGCCGGCTGGAACCCGGACATCGGCGTCATCGTGCTGACCGGTGCCGGCGACAAGGCGTTCTGCACCGGCGGTGACCAGAAATCCCACGCCGGCAGCTACGGCGGGCGCGGCACCATCGGCCTGCCGGTCGAGGAATTGCACACCGTCATCCGCGACGTACCGAAGCCGGTCATCGCCCGCGTGCAGGGCTTCGCCATCGGCGGCGGCAACGTGCTGGCGCTGCTGTGCGACCTGACCATCGCGTCCGACAAGGCGCAGTTCGGCCAGGTCGGCCCCAAGATGGGCTCGGTCGATCCGGGCTACGGCACCGCCTACCTGGCGCGCGCCGTGGGCGAAAAGAAGGCCCGCGAGATCTGGTACCTGTGCCGCCGCTACAAGGCCGACGAGGCCGAGCGCATGGGCCTGGTCAACAAGGTGGTGCCGCACGAGGAACTGGACGCCGAGGTCGCCGCCTGGTGCGCCGAGATCATGGCCAAGAGCCCGACGGCACTGGCCATCGCCAAGCGCTCGTTCAACGCCGACAGCGAGCACATTCGCGGCCAGGCGTCGATGGGCCTGCAAGCGCTGGCGTTGTACTACGAAACCGACGAATCGAAGGAAGGCGTGCGCGCCTTCAACGAAAAGCGCCCGGCCGAGTTTCGCAAGTTCCACAAGAAATGACGCAGTCTGCGGCTCCCGACTGGTTCGACGAAGCCGTCGCCACCCCGGCCAGCGTCCACTGGGCGCAGGTCGCCGGCTGCAGCATCCACTACCGCCGCTGGGGCGATTCCGGGCCGCCGCTGCTGCTGGTGCACGGCGGCGGCGCGCACAACCACTGGTGGGATTTCATCGCGCCGTGGCTGGCTACCGATCACCGGGTGGCGGCCATGGACCTGTCCGGCATGGGCGAGAGCGGCCGGCGCGAGCAGTACTCGCTGGACGACTTCGCCGCCGAGGCAATCGGCGTGTGCGAACACGCCGGCTTCGGCCCGGACGTGACCCTGGTCGGTCACAGCCTGGGCGGGGCCGTGTGCCTGCGCGCCGCGGCCAGCCAGCCCGAGCGGGTTGGCGGCCTGGTGATGGCCGACTCGCCCATCCGGCCGCCGGGCTATCAGTTCCCCGGCACCGCCCGCAACCCGCTGCGCCAGCCGCGCCGCGACTACCCGGACTTCGACAGCGCCCTGGCGCGCTTTCGGCTGATCCCGCAGCAGCCCTGCGACAACGCCTACATCCTGGACTACATCGGCCGGCATTCGATCATCGAGACACCGGACGGCTTCTGGACCTGGAAGTTCGACGACCGCGGCCTGGCCCACATCAAGGTCGGCGAACAGGCCGAGGAACTGCGCCAGCTGCGCTGTCGCATCGGCATCCTGTACGGCGAGAAAAGCGCGCTGTTTCCGCCCGAAGTGCGCCAGTACGTGCATCAGCTGGTGGACCGCCGCGGCCCGGTGTCGGCGATCCCGGAGTCCTACCACCACCTGTTCCTGGACCAGCCGCTGGCCTTCGTGGCGGCGCTGCGCATCCTGCTGGCAGACTGGCACGCGCTGTAACCGGAAGCCGGCGACCGATCGACCCGGCCCCGGCAAATCGCAGGCAAAAAAAACCCGGCCAGGGGTGGCCGGGTTGGAAGGGAAACCCGCTCAGGGAGGGGAAGCGGGTGATACCTCGCAGAGGTCTCGCTTGTTAAGACCGGGCCCGGCACCGGAAAGTTTCACCGTCGGCCGGAATTGTTCCCGACGGCCGCCGCGTGGCATGGGCAGGTACGATTCCGGACGCCGTGCGCCGAATCGCAGGCAAAAAAAACCCCGGTCACGAGTGGCCGGGGTAGAAGGAGTAAACCCGCTCAGGGAGGGGAAGCGGGTGATACCTCGCAGAGGTCTCGCTTGTTAAGACCGGGGCCGGCACCGGAAAGTTTCACCGCCGCCCAGGCTTTTTTTCGCTGACCGCAGCGCGGAGTCGACGCGCTGTCTTCGGGTCCACGCGCAGCGGCAGGTAAAGCTCCAGCCGGTCGCCATCGGCAAGCGGCGTGTCCGCTGTCACAGCCCGCCCGAACACGCCCAGCGTGCCGCCCTCCCCCACCGCCAGGTCGTAAAGCGCCAGCGCCGCGCCCACCGTAACGCCGACCGGCAATTCAGCCTGAATGACCCGGTAGTCCGACCCGTCCGGGCAGGCAATCTCGACCCGGATCAGCTCAGCGCCGGCCATGCAGCGCGTCCGCACGGCGGCAGAACGAATCCACCAGCCCGTCGGCCACCACGCTCAGCACCGGCCCCAGCGCCATGCCAAGCAGCCGGCCGGCCAGCGCGTAGGCAATGTGAAAGCCCACGCGGGTCTGTGGTCGGCCTGCGGCTTCGCCAAGGTCGTCGAAAGTCCATACCGCATGAAAGCGGCTGAACGGCCCCTCCACCAGACGCAGCTCCACGCGCCGATGTGGTTCGAGCAGGTTGCGGGTAGTGACACGCTTGTGCAGGCCCGCCATGGCCATGTCCAGGCTTGCCAGCATGCTGGAGTCGTCCTGCTCCAGCACCCGGCCGGCGGCGCACCACGGCAGGAACTTCGGGTACGACTCCACGTCGTTGACCAGGACGAACATCGCCTGCGCGCTGTGCGCCACCACCACCGACTTGCGTATTTCCCGATCGGCCGCCATCTGTTCCCCATGCCATGCCCCGCGGCCAGGGTGCCGCCGACGCATGATAACGGACGCCCCGCGCCGCCCATCCCCTACAATGCCCGCCCGCTCCTGCCCGCCGCCCAGCCATGTCCAGCGCCGCCACCGCCAGCATCATCGTCAACAAGAAGGCGCGCTTCGACTATCACCTCGAAGACCGCTTCGAGGCCGGCATCGCGCTCGAAGGCTGGGAGGTCAAGAGCCTGCGCGCCGGGCGCGTGCAGCTGGTCGACAGCTACGTGATCATCAAGAACAGCGAGGCCTTCCTGCTGGGCGCGATCATCACGCCGTTGCAGACGGTCTCCACCCACTACACGCCCGAGCCACGGCGCACGCGCAAGCTGCTGCTGCACCGCGAGGAGCTGAACAAGCTGATCGGCGCCGTCGAGCGCAAGGGCTACACCCTGGTGGCGCTGGCCATGTACTGGAAGCGCGGCAAGTGCAAGGTGGAAATCGGCCTGGCCAAGGGCAAGCAGGCGCACGACAAGCGCGACAGCGAGCGCGACCGCGACTGGCAGCGCGAGCGCGGCCGGATCCTGAAATCCTCCAGGCGCTAAAAAAACTTCGTCTGGCCGGGAACCCCGGGCAGGCGTACCATGTCTTACACACCGATCACATGGGGGCGACCTGGCTTCGACGTGGGTTGCGAAACCTGAGGTGCATGCCGAGGTGCAGTGACCTCGTAAATCACTCTGCAAAACTTTAGTTGCCAACGACGACAACTACGCACTCGCTGCTTAAAACCCAGTAGGGTGCCGTCTGACCGGATGTGCTTGTGCGTTCGGGGTTCAGGCGTCGACACACACAAGCTCGCGGCAAGGCAGGCCTGGGGCCGACCCGCTAAAACCTTTCAGGATCGCTGCTTGTTTTCCCTGCCCGTCGGGTAGCAAGCGGCTAAAACAATAGACTGGGATAAGCATGTAGATCCAACGGCAGAGGACTTGCGGACGCGGGTTCGATTCCCGCCGCCTCCACCATTTGAACGTCCTAGGACGTCCAGTAAAGGCCGGAAAACCAAGTAAAAACAAGGTTTTCCGGCCTTTTTATTATCCGGCTTGGTCCTTGAAAGTCCATTGATGGCCGGTAGTTGCGTTGATACATGTGTTGGTACATCGAACTTTTATCGAGGTTGATACCAACAAGCTGACCGACCCGACCGTGCGCAACGCCAAACCGGGGATGCCCCTGCGCAAGTTCGCCGACGGCGGCGGCATGTTTTTGTCGATCCAGCCGTCGGGCAGCAAATGGTGGCGCCTCGCCTGCCGGTTCGGCGGCAAGCAAAAGCTGTCGGCATTGGGCACGTACGCCGATACCGGCCTTGCTGACGCCCGCCTGAAGCACCACGCAGCCCGCAACCTGCTTGCTAAGGAAACGCTGAAGTATTCAGCGTTTCTCGCAGCGCAGGGATGCGCTGCCAAAATCAGTGGCCACAAGCCACTGATTTTATGAGCCATCGGAAAACCACGCTTTTCCGATGGCGGGCGCTGAGAAATCCAGGATGGATTTATTCAGCGCTTCCCTAACAGCGTAGACCCCAGCGCCCCAAAAAGCGGCCAGGCGCGCCGAAACGGCGGTGGTGAAAATCCCGCCAAAGGCCGTGGCGCGGGACTGGTGTTCCCGGTACGCGCCGACCAGCTGTGATGCTCAGCGCGGCAGCGGCACGCCGGCGGTCAGGTCGTCCAGCAGCGCGGCGGTGATGCGCCGGTCGTGCTCGCGGCCCTGACGCGGCAGCAGGCGGTGGTCCCACACCGGGTGCAGCAGGGCGCGCACGTCCTCCGCCTGCACGGCGCTGCGACCGTGCAGCAGGGCGCGGGCACGCGCAGCTTCGCCCAGGTGCATCGCCCCGCGCGGCGAAATACCCAGCCGCACGCGCGTGTCGTCGCGCGTGGCCCGCGCCAGGGCGACGATGTAATGCGCCAGATCCGGGTGCAAGAACACCTCGCGCGCCTGATCCCGCAGCCGCAGCAGACCGGCTGGATCGAGCAGCGGCACCAGGGGCGCTGCCGTGCGGTAGTCGCCCAGCAGCGCGCGCTCGGCGGCGGCGTCCGGATAACCCAGGCGCGTGGCGATCAGAAAACGATCCAGCTGCGCCTCCGGCAGCGGGTTGGTGCTGTCGAAGTCGATCGGGTTCTGGGTGGCGATGACGGTGAACAGCGGCGACAGCGGGTGGCTGACGCCATCGGCCGTCACCTGTCCTTCTTCCATCGCCTGCAGGAAGGCCGACTGGCTGCGCGTCGGGGCGCGGTTGATTTCGTCCGCCAGCAGCAGGTCGGTGAAGATCGGCCCGGGCACGAATTCGAAACGGCCGTCGCCCGGGTGATACACGCTGCCGCCCAGCACATCGGCCGGCAGCAGGTCGGAGGTGAACTGCACGCGGTTGAAGGCCACGCCCAGCGCCCGCGCCAGGCCCTTGGCCAGCGTGGTCTTGCCCACGCCAGGCACGTCTTCGAGCAGCACGTGCCCACCGGCCAGCACCGTGATCAGCAGCAGGTCCAGCACGCTGCCTTCGCCCAGCCAGACGGTCGCCAGTTGCTCGCGCACGGCGGCGAGCACCGCGGCGGCCTCGGTACCGGAATCCAGGGGGGCAACACTGGCCATCAGCGGGCCTCGGAAAAAATGGGGATGCCCAGATTATCGACCGCCCGGCGCGGTTTTTGAGCACGCGGCCAGGGCGGTCCTGTCATGCGCGCCGGCCGGTCATCCGCGATCCGGACACGGACTGGCACGGCGGGAGCCCAGCTACGCCGGGCGATCTTCGCGCAACACAGTTGCGCTCCCACACATTGCGGGATGGATTTATCGGCGCTTCCCTACAGATACGCCGCCATGCCGCCGTCCACGTCCAGCTGCGTGCCGGTGACGTAGCTGGCGGCGTCCGACGCCAGGAACAGTGCCACGTTGCCGACTTCCTGCATGCGCCCGACCCGGCCCATGGGCACCCGATAAAACTCGGCGCTCGATTTCAGGAACGCCTCGTAGCTGCCCTGCGCCGGGTCGTGCCACTTCTCCCAGGCCGGGGTTTCGACCAGGCCCAGACCGATGGCGTTGGCACGGATGCCCTGCGCGGCGTGTTCTCGGGCCAGCAGCTTGGTGAACGCCAGACAGCCGGCGCGCACCACGCTGGATGCGTAAAACGTCATGTCCGGCTGGCGGGCGAAGATGGCGTTGATGTTGATGACGCTGCCACCGCCGCGGGCCAGCATCAGCGGCACCGCCGCGCGCGCGGTGCGGATCATGGCCATCAGCTTGACGTCGAATTCCTTGTGCCACTGCTCGTCAGTCAGACTGGCCAGCGTCCCGGACTCGGACGTGGCGGCGTTGTTGACCAGCACGTCCACGCCGCCGAAGCGGGCTTTTGCTTCCGCCAGCAGGCGGTCGATGTCCGCCGCCTGACCCACATCGGCCTGCACACCGACGATGCGCTCACCGTGGCTGGCGCGCCATTGCTCGACCTGCGCACTCAGGCCGGCGCCGTCGCGGGCGCAGGTGACCACGCTGGCGCCGGCTTCCAGAAAGGTCTGCGTGATGCAGTGGCCGATGCCCTGCCGGCCGCCGGTGACGACGGCGACCTTGCCCTTGAGGTTGATGTCCATGGCGTGTCTCCTGCTGGTTGGTGGCCGTGACGATTCGGCCCGGGGGCGGGCCTCCCACACCGGAGGGCCTCCCACACATGCAAATGCCCGTGGGAGCGGCGCCCCGCCGCGAATCGCGCAGGCAGCTACTTCAGCCCCGTCCAGACGCTCTTGACCTCGGTGTACATGGCGATGCCTTCCTCGCCGTTCTCGCGGCCCAGACCCGACATCTTGTAACCCCCGAACGGCACCGCGGCGTCGAGCACGCCATAGGCGTTGATGTACACGGTGCCGGCCTTGATCGCCCGCGCTACGCGGTGCGCCTTGCCGACGTTCTGCGTCCACAGCCCCGCCGCGAGACCAAACTGGGTGTCGTTGGCCAGGCTCAGCACCTCGGCTTCGTCCTCGAAGGGAATCACCGACAGCACCGGGCCGAAGATTTCTTCCTGCGCCACGCGCATGTCGTTGGTGACGCCGGCCAGCACCGTCGGCTGGTAGAAAAAGCCGCGCCCGCCAACATCCGCCGGACCGCCACCGGCCACCACCGTGGCGCCCTCGGACACGCCCAGCTTCACGTAGTCGTCCACGCGCTTCCAGTGCTGCTCGGACACCAGCGCGCCCACGCGCGTGTCCTCGGCGAACGGATCGCCCACCTTCATGCGCGCGGCGGCCTGACTGGCGGCTTCGAGCGCCTGCTCGTAGAGCGGCTTCTCGACGAACAGCCGCGAGCCGGCGATGCACACCTCGCCCTGGTTGTAGAAGATGGCCGCACCGATGGCGCGCATGGCCGATTTGAGGTCCGCGTCGGCAAAGATGATGTGCGGCGACTTGCCGCCCAGCTCCAGGCTGATGCGCTTCAGCGTGCCGGCCGCCTGACGCATGATGTGCTGGCCGGTGCGGGTGCTGCCGGTAAAGGCGATCTTGTCGACACCGGGGTGCGTGATCAGCGCCTCGCCGGCTTCGGTGCCGATGCCGGACACGATGTTTACCACGCCCGGCGGAAAGCCGGCCTGGTTGATCAGATTGCCCAGGTACAGGGCCGTCAGCGGCGTTTGCTCCGCGGGCTTGAGCACCACCGTGTTGCCGGCAGCCAGCGCCGGCGCCAACTTCATCACCGCCATGAACAGCGGGAAGTTCCACGGCACGATCTGGCCGATGACGCCGATCGGCTCGCGCAGGGTGTAGGTGTGAAACGGCCCGCGCACCGGCACCGTCTCGCCGCGCAGCTTGGTCGGCCAGCCGGCGTAGTAGCGCAGGGTCTGGATGGACAGCGGCAGGTCGATCTTGCGCGCGTCGCCGAAGGGCTTGCCGGTATCGTAGGTTTCCAGCGCCGCCAGGGCATCGGTGTTCTGCTCGATCAGGTCGGCGAAGCGGTGCAGCAGGCGCTCGCGATCCGATGCGGCCATGCCGGCCCAGGAGTCGGCCTCGAAGGCCGCGCGGGCGGCCGCCACGGCGCGGTCGATGTCCGCCGCCGCGCCCTTGGCAACCTGCCCCAGCGACTCGCCGGTGGCCGGGTTGATGTTGTCGAAGCGCGCGCCACCGGCGGCGTCCTGGTACTCGCCGTTGATGTAGAGGCGCGTCGGGGCGGTGAGTTTCTCGAACGGGATCATGGGTGGTTTCCTCCTTAATCTAAGAATTCAGGAACGTTCGGATCGGGGACGCTGACCGGATCCTCAGTGTGCCTCGTCCCAGTTCAGGCCCAGGCCGGTTTCGACTTCCAGCGGCACCGTGAGCGGATTGTCGGCGGTCATCAGGGCCGTGACCTCGGCCCGCACCGTCTCGGCCTGCCCGGCGGACAGTTCGAACACCAGTTCGTCGTGCACCTGCATGATCATGCGCGCCGGCTCGCCATTGTCGTGCAGCCAGCGGTCGATGCGAATCATCGCCAGCTTGATCAGGTCGGCGGCGGTGCCCTGCATCGGCGCGTTGATGGCGGTGCGCTCGGCATACTGGCGCCGCTGCGCGTTGCCGGCGCGGATGTCCGGCAGGTACAGGCGCCGGCCGTAGACGGTCTGCACGTAGCCGCGCTCGCGCGCCGCCGCCCGCGTGGCGTCCATGTAGGCGCGCACGCCGGGGTAGCGTTCGAAGTACTGGTCCACGTAGCGCTGCGCGGCGCCCCGATCAATGCCCAGCTGCTGCGCCAGGCCGAAGGCCGACATGCCGTAGATGAGGCCGAAATTGATGGCCTTGGCGGCGCGCCGCTGCTCGCCGCTGACCGCATCCGGCGCCACGCCGAAAATCTCGCCCGCCGTGGCGCGGTGCACGTCCAGACCCTCGGCAAACGCCTTGACCAGACCTTCGTCGCCCGACAGGTGCGCCATGATGCGCAGCTCGATCTGCGAATAATCGGCCGACAGCAGCACACAACCGGGCGGCGCGATGAAGGCCTGGCGGATGCGCCGGCCCTCGGCGGTGCGCACCGGAATGTTCTGTAGGTTCGGATCCGACGACGACAGCCGGCCGGTGGAGGCCACCGCCTGGTGATACGAGGTATGCACCCGACCGGTGACCGGGTTGACCTGCTGCGGCAGCTTGTCGGTGTAGGTGGAGCGCAGCTTGGACAAACCCCGGTGTTCCAGGATCACGCGCGGCAGCGGGTAGTGCACGGCCAGTTCCTGCAGCACGTCCTCGGCGGTGGACGGCTGCTTGGTCGGGGTGCGGCCCAGCACCGGCAGTTTCTGTTCCTCGTACAGCACCTGCTGGATCTGCAGCGGCGAACCGAGGTTGAACGGATGCCCCGCAAGTTCGTGGGCCTCGGCCTCCAGGCGCAGCATGGCAGCGGCCAGCTCGCCGCTTTGCGTGCGCAGCAGGGCGGCGTCGATCAGCACGCCGTGGCGCTCGATGCGCGACAGCACCGGCAGCAGGGGCATCTCGATCTGCTCGAACACGCGCCGCAGGTCGGGCTCTGCCTCGATCTGCGGCCAGAAGTGCCGGTGCAGGCGCAGCGTGACGTCGGCATCCTCGGCCGCGTAGCGGGTGGCGGTTTCGATGTCCACCTGGTTGAACGTGAGCTGGTTCTTGCCGCTGCCGGCCACGTCCTTGAAGGTGAGGGTGGCGTGGCCCAGGTGTTTGGCGGACAGGGTGTCCATGTCGTGGCGGCTCGCGGTGCTGTCCAGCACGTAGGATTCGAGCATGGTGTCGAAGGCCGGGCCGGCCGGGCTGATGCCGTAGCGGGCCAGCACCGTGCAGTCGAACTTGAAGCCCTGGCCGATCTTGCGCGGCGTGTCGGCTTCCAGAAGCGGCTTCAGCCGCGCCAGCACCGCGTCCCTGGCAAGCTGGTCCGGGGCGCCCGGGTAGTCGTGCCCGACCGGCACATAGGCCGCCTCGCCGGGCGCGATCGCAAACGACAGGCCGACGATGTCGGCCGTGATCGCATCCAGGCGGTCGGTTTCAAGATCGAAGCTGAACTCATCCGCCGCCGCCAGGTGCTCGCACCAGCGCTCCAGGGTTGCCATGTCGAGCACGGTCTCGTAAGCGTCGCGGTCGATGAGCTGCGCGGCAGGCGCCGGGGCGGCGGCGGGCGCTGCCGTCTCCGTGCCAGGCAGTGGCTGGCCGCCCACCGACCCCCCGTCCAGCTCCTTCAGCCAGGACCTGAACTCAAGCTGCGTGAACAGCCGGCGCAGCGTGTCCACGTCCGGGGCAGTGCGGTTCAGGTTGTCCGGATCGACGTCCAGCGGCACGTCGCAGCGCACCGTGGCCAGGTCCAGATACAGCGGCAACTGGTCCAGCGTGGCGCGCAGGTTCTCGCCCACCTTGCCGCCGATGTCGCCGGCATGGGCGATCACGCCGTCCAGCGATTCGTAGTCGGTAAGCCACTTGGCGGCCGTCTTGGGGCCGACCTTGGGCACACCGGGAATGTTGTCGACCGTGTCGCCGGTCAGGGCCAGGAAATCGGCGATGCGCCCCGGCGGCACGCCGAATTTTTCCTGCACGCCGGCCACGTCGAGCACGGTGTTGGTCATGGTGTTGACCAAACGCACCTGCCCGTCGACCAGCTGCGCCAGGTCCTTGTCGGCGGTCGAGATCAGCACCTGCTCGCCGCGGCCGGCCGCGCGCCGGGCCAGGGTGCCGATCACGTCGTCCGCCTCCACGCCGTCGATCACCAGCAGCGGCAGACCGAGCGCGCGCACCAGGTCCAGCGTGGGGCCGATCTGCACGGCAAGGTCCGGCGGCATCGGCGGGCGGTTGGCCTTGTAGTCGGCAAACGCGTCGTGGCGGAAGGTCGGCCCCTTGGCGTCGAACACCACCGCGATGTGGGCGTCCGGGTAGTCCCGCTCCAGCCGGCGCAGCATGTTGACCACGCCGAAGGTGACACCGGTCGGCTGGCCCTGGGAGTTGGTCAGCGGCGGCAGCGCGTGGAAGGCGCGAAACAGGTAGGACGAGCCGTCCACCAGGACGACGAGCGGTGATTCGGGCATGCGGACAGGGCCTGAAAACGGCAGCGGGACGGGCCGGCCGGCAGTGTAGCGCAGCGGCCCGCGCCGCCCGGACGGCGCCGCCGCGAAGGTCCGGCGGCAGCGCGATGCTATGCTTTGACCACTGTTTTCAGGCTTTCGCCAGGAGTTATGACCATGCGCCGCATGCTGCTGATCGGCCTGTTGTTGGGGGCAGCGGCGCAGGCTGCCGAGGAAGGTCCGCCGCCCGGCAGCGAGACCCCGGCCGAATTGCAGGTGCCGCCACCGCCACGCGAGCCGTTGCCCAGTGCGCCGCCGGCCGGCAGCGAAGTGCGACCCGAGCTGCAGGTGGCGCCAAAGGACGGCGAGGAGCCGTCGCCGGAGGTCACGATCAAGCGCCAGGGCAAGGAAACGCGCGAGGAATATTCCATCGGCGGGCGCGTCTACATGGTCAAGGTAAAGCCTGCCATCGGCCCCGCGTACTACCTGGTCGACCCCAACGGCCAGGGCCAGTTCAGCCAGCAGATCAACGACATCAAGAACCCGCCCCCGGTGCCGCGCTGGGTGTTGCTGCGCTGGTAGTCGATCAACTTGCGGGGGCTTGCGTGTCGGTTTACACCCGGGTCGAGGCGGCCGACGTTGCCACGTTTTTGAGCGATTACGCGGTCGGTGAGCTGCTGGACCTGCAGGGCATCGCCGACGGCATCGAGAACACCAACTACTTTGTCACCACGCGCGGCGGCGCTTTCGTGCTGACACTGTTCGAGCGCCACGCCGAGGTGGAACTCGACTATTTTCTGGAACTGATGGTGACCCTGGCCGACCACGGCCTGGCCTGCCCGCGGCCGATCATGGCCGACGATGGCAGTTATTTGCGCCGTCTGGCCCAGCGGCCGGCGGCGCTGGTCGAGCGCCTGGCCGGCAAGGCCGTCACCGCGCCATCGGTGGCGCAGTGCGCGGCGGTCGGCGAGGCGCTTGGGCGCATCCACCGTATCGGTCGCCACGTGCACCGCCGCCGCGCCAACGAACGCGGCCCGGCCTGGTGGCGCGTGACGGCCGACGCCCTGCGCGGGGCGCTGGATGCCGACGCGATGGCGCTGATCGACGCCGAAATCGCCTTCCAGGCCGCGTTCGACACGCAGCCGCTGCCCCGCGGCGTGATCCACGCCGACCTGTTTCGCGACAACGTGCTGTTCGAGGGCGAGCGCCTGGCCGGTGTGATCGACTTCTACGCCGCCTGCAACGACATCCTGCTGTACGACCTGGCCATCTGCCTGAACGACTGGTGCATCGCGCCGGATGGCGACTTCGACGACGCCCGGACACGCGCCTTCCTGGCCGCCTACGTCGGCGGCCGACCGCCGGTGGCTGGCGAGGCGGCAGCGCTGCCGGTGATGCTGCGTGCGGCGGCGCTGCGCTTCTGGCTGTCGCGCCTGTACGACCTGCATTTCCCGCGCGCCGGAGAAATCACCCACGTCAAGGATCCGGGCCACTTCGAGCGCATCCTGCGCCTGCGCATCGCGCAGCCGCAGCGCACCAGCGCACTGTGGCCGGGCTGATCCGGATGACCGCGCTGCGCCGCGCCTTGCCCTACCTGTGGCTGAACCTGGCCTGCGTGTTCTGGGCCGGCAACATGGTGATCGGGCGGGCGCTGCGCAACTACCTGGGGCCGGGCCTGATCGTCAGCGTGCGCGGCGCCATGTCGCTGCTGCTGCTGGCCATTCTGGTGCGCTTTTTGCGCCGCGACGACGAGCCGCCGCTGCGGGACGACTTCTGGCGCCTGTGCTTCATGGCCTTCAGCGGCGTGGCAGGCTTTCAGGGCGTGTTCTATCTGGGTCTGCGCTACACGGATGCCATCAATGCCGCGCTGATGAACGCCGCCGGTCCGCTGGTGGCGCTCGCGCTGGCGTACGTGCTGTTGCGCAGCGTGGTGCGCCCGGTGCAGTGGTTCGGGGCTCTGCTGTCGCTGGCCGGCATCGCGGTGATCCTGTCCGCCGGCAGCCTCGCGCGCCTGGCCAGCCTGCACTTCAATCGCGGCGACATTCTGTTGCTGGTCGCGATGGTGCTGTGGGGCGGTTACTCCATCGCCGGGCGCGAGGTGATGCGTCGGCGTTCCGTGCTGTCGGTGACGACCCTCACGTCGGCCCTGTCGCTGCTGATGGTGACGCCCTGGGGCCTGTGGGAACTGAGCACCGCCGCGCCGCAGTTCACGCCGCGGGTCTGGCAGGCGCTGGTTTTTCTGGCGCTGTTCGTGGGCGTCGGCGCACTGCTGGCCTGGAACGCCGGCGTCAAGGCGGTCGGTGCCGCCGAAGCGATGGCGTTCATGAACATGACGCCCGTCTACACGGTGCTGCTGTCGACCCTGCTGCTGCACGAACCGATGCACGGCTACCAGCTGGCAGGCGCCGTGCTGGTGGTCGGCGGCAGTCTGCTGGCGGCGCTTGGCCCACGCTGGTTGCAACGCCCGCGGCGCGCGCCGGCTACCGAACCGAGTTGAAACCCATGGACAGCCTGTACGGAAAAACGCTTTTCATCACCGGCGCCAGCCGCGGCATCGGCAAGGCCATCGCCCTGCGCGCCGCCGAGGACGGCGCCAACATCGTCATCGCCGCCAAGACGAGCGAACCGCACCCCAGACTGCCGGGCACCGTCCACACCGCAGCGCAGGAAGTGGAGGACGCCGGTGGCCGCGCCCTGCCGCTGGTGATGGACGTGCGCGACGCGGACGCCATCGACGCCGCCGTGGCGCAGGCCGCCCAGCACTTCGGCGGCATCGACATCCTGGTCAACAACGCGTCCGCCATCAGCCTGACCGGCACGCTCGAAACACCGGTCAAGCGCTTCGACCTGATGTTCGATGTGAACCTGCGCGGCACCTGGCTGGCGTCGCGCGCCTGCCTGCCGCACCTGCTCAAGGCCGAGAACCCGCACATCCTGGTGCTGTCGCCGCCGCTGAATCTGGAGCCGCGCTGGCTGGCGCCGCATCCGGCCTACACCACCAGCAAGTACGGCATGAGCCTGTGCATGCTCGGCCTGGCAGAGGAATTTCGCGAGCGCGGCGTGGCCGTCAACGCACTGTGGCCGCGCACGGTGATCGCCACCGCCGCCATCGACCTGCTGCCGGACGTGGACCCCGCCGCCTGCCGCCGCCCGGAAATCGTGGCCGACGCCGCGCATTGGATCCTGACCCGGCCCAGCCGCGACGTGAGCGGCAATTTCTACATCGACGAAGCCGTGCTGGCGCAGGCCGGCGTGACCGACTTCGACCGCTACGCCGTCGACCCGGGCCGCGAGCCGCTGCTGGATTTGTTTCTGGATTGAGCCGGCACGCGTCGCTTCCTCGCAGGCCGCAGCGCCCTGCAACTCGAACAGCGACTGCACCTTTAGGGGCATGGCCGGGTCCAGGACGCGCCCTGAACCGGCGCCTCTTCCAGGCTGGTACTGCATCGCGGTACCATCACGCGCATGAAGCGGCGGCACCAGCGCACACTCGGACTGATCTTCGCCCGCCCGACGAGCGGAAATATTCCGTGGCGCGATGTCGAAGCCCTGTTCATGGCACTGGGGGCCGAAGTCAGCGAGCGCGAAGGCAGCCGGATTACTGTGGTCCTGTTCGGGGATGTCCGGGTTTTCCATCGCCCGCATCCTTCGCCGAACACTGACAAGGGCGCCGCGGAAAGCATTCGCAAATGGTTAGAGCAACACGGAGTCCAGCCATGAACCTGATGACACTTGATGGCTATCAAGCAAAAATTGAATACGACGAGGCGCTTGATCTTTTCCGCGGGGAAATTCTGGGCCTGAGCGGAGGTGCCGATTTCTACGGAAAGAACCCGAAAGAACTGCGGACGGAATTCAGGAAATCACTGGATGTCTATCTCGCGGTTTGCAAGGAAAAAGGCATCGAACCGCGCCGAACCTTTTCGGGCAAGTTCAACCTGCGGATTCCACCCGAGTTGCACGAGCGCCTGGCAATCGTGGCCCAGGCGGAGGGGAAGAGCATAAACGCCGTTGCCCAGGAGGCGTTACAAGGTCGAGTGGCGTGATGGTGCATCGTTTGTTCATGGCTGCGGACCTGCGCATTGGGGCACACCACAACCCTCGCAAAAAATACCGTTTTTGCCTCGCCGGGATGAGCAAAGCGCGGTATGCTCATCTCGGCTTCCGAATCAGTCGAATATCACACACCCGAACGACGCATGAGATAACACGCCCTTCAGGTATCCGTTATGGTTGAATTTTAATATGCCAATAGAACTTAGTTGGACCACAATCGGTAAGCTGGTGATCGCCGGATTAGCTACGTACGTTCTTCTACCCCTCGCGTTGGTGGTTCGAGATTGGTTGCTCAGGAAAGCCATACAAAAGTTCATCCTGACTCAAAATTTCGAGAAAAAGATTACCGAATTAGCTTGGCTGGAAAGGCAACTCGACAAACATTACTCTCAGCCATTTGGAGTAGGCTGGAAAAATGGCGAGGAGTTCTATCGGATCGGCGAAAAGATAGTGCCGCAACACGAATATTTCAAATATTCCGGAAAACAACATGAGATTATAAGTCGGTTAAAGATACTGGAATTGGAAATTCATAATAGATCATCTGTAATGGCATGGGTTTTTCATCACTACAAACAAGCAGAGCCAAACCCAGTGCCGCAGTGGGTAGGAGAGGCACGAGAGCGCTTCAAAAATTTTGGGGAAAAGGCAACTAAAGGCCCGTAGGGTAGGCAAAGCGTAGCGTGCCCACGCGGATTCTCATGCAGGCTCACCAAAACTATCGGCTGTTTCCGATTCATCTGCCGCCCAATCTTCGGGCAAAACACCCCGTGTCGCGTAGCGGTGGAAAGACCAGTAGGGGCAATCTCTCACCCGCCCTGCCAGCTCGTAGGTCGGGTTAGCGAAGCGTAACCCGACCTTGATGAACTATTCGATATGGCTTCGGGTGTCACGCGTGGGACCGCTGGCCGGCCAGGTCTTCCTCGATCAGCTGGGCGCCGCGCCAGGCGATGGCCATGGTGGCGGCGTTGGTGTGGGCCGACACCAGGCTGGGCATGATGGCGCAGTCGATCACCCGCAGGCCGCTTACGCCGTGCACGCGCAGGCGCGCATCGACCACTGCCAGCGGATCCCAGCCCATCTTGCAGGTGCCGGCCGGGTGGGCCACCGGGCCGCCGAATTCGCTGTGGAAGGCCAGTGCGTCATGGTCGGTCTGCACCGGTGCGCCGGGGCTGGTTTCCTCGACCAGCTTGTCCGCCAGCGGCGACTGGGCGGCCAGGCTGCGGATGTAGCGCAGGATGCGCCCGCTCATCTGGCGGTCGCCTTCGGTGCTGAAAAAGGCGGAGTGGATGCGCGGCGCGGCGGCCGGATCACGGCTGGTGATCATCACGCTGCCCTGGCTTTCCGGGCGCAGCTGGTAGCCGAATATCTGCATGCCGTGGGCCTGCTCGAAGGCCATCGACATCTTGCCGGGCTTCAGTGAGAACGGCGCCATGACCAGCTCCACGTCCGGGCGGGTCAGTTCCGGCAGGGTGCGCACGAAGGCCACCACGTCGTGCGAGCCGGTGGCCATCAGGCCTTTGCGCGTGAGCAGGTACTGCAACAGGTTGCGGCCCAGGCGCCAGCCACCGAACTGGCCGTTCAGGCTGATCGGCTCGCGCAGGCGGAACTGCACCATCATCATGCGGTGCTCGCGCAGGTTCTGGCCGACGCCCGGCAGGTCCCGGATGACCCGGATGCCAAGCCCGTTCAGGTGCTGCACCGGCCCGATACCGGACAGTTGCAGCAGCTGCGGCGACTGCAGCGTGCCGGCGGCGAGGATCACTTCCTTGCCGCAGCGGTATTCCTGCGGCTGGCCGTTGAGCGTGCCGGTGACGCCCACCGCGCGGGTGCCGTCGAACAGCACCCGCGCGGCCAGGAAGCCGGTCACCACGCGCAGGTTTGGCCGCTTCATGACGGGCCGAAGGAAGGCCGTGGCGGCATCCTCGCGCCGGCCGTTGCGGATGGTGAACTGCACGTAGCCGATACCTTCCTGCTCGGGACGGTTCAGGTCGTTTTTGACCGGCAGGCCGAGCCGGCTGCCGGCGGCGATGGCGGCGTCGCACAGCGGGTGCGGGTTCGGGTGGTTGCTGATGTGCAGCGGGCCACCGGCGCCGCGCACCGCGTCGGCGCCCAGTTCGTGGTCTTCCATGGCCTTGAAGCAGGGCGCGATGTCGGCCCAGCCCCAGCCGGGGTTGCCGGCGGCGGCCCAGTCGTCGAAATCCTGCGGCTGGCCGCGGGTGTAGAACATGCCGTTGACGGTGCTGGAGCCGCCCAGCATGCGCCCGCGCGGCCAGGATTCGGACGCGTTGCCGTTGCCCGGCTCCGGCTGCGTATCGAAACGGCGCACGTGGTGCTGGTCGAACATCAGCTTGCCGAAGCCCTTGGGCATGCGCACGATCAGGCTGTTGTCGTCCTTGCCGGCCTCCAGCAGCAGCACGCTGTGCTTGCCGCTGGCGGTCAGGCGGTTGGCCAGCACGCAGCCGGCGGAACCGGCGCCCACGATGATGAAATCCGCGTCCACGTTGCTCACTCCCTTGTTGCTTGTCGTGTGTCCGGGTACTGGCAGGTCTTACCATTCCCGCCACCGGCCCGGGCGGGCACGTAATTTAACCGCTTGAGTCGGCCGACCCGCTGCGGCGCCGGTCAAAGTCGTTTTCACACTCCGGAGTCCCCGTGGCCGACACACTCACGCTCGATCTTGCCCTGCTGCTGCCGGACGTGCCGGACCAGCGCGACGCCTGCGTCGGTCGTCTGATCGACTCGCTGCACGGCGCCGGCGTGGCGCAGGCGCATGTGCTGCGAGGCGACGGCGCGGCGCAGCTGTGCCTGCACTACGACCCGCAGCGCTTTGATGTTGAGGCACTGCGCCGCCTGGCGCGAGGCGCCGGGGCGCGGCTTTCCGCCCGCTACCGGCACCAGAGCCTGCACGTGACCGGCATGGACAGCGCCGCCTGCGCCGGCATCATCGAGAACGCGCTGGGCGCGATGGACGGCGTGCTCGAAGCCACGGTGAGCTACGCCGCCGAGCGCCTGCGGCTGGAATACGACGCCCAGCGCACGTCCGAGGCGGCCATCGGCAAGCGCTTGCAGGCGCTGGGCTATGGCGTGCCGGACGAGGCGCACGCGCACGACCACGACGAACATCGCGAACTTTGGGTCAGTGGCCTGGCTGGCGTGCTGTTGCTGGCCGGCTGGCTGACCGAGCGGCTCGGCGGGCCGCCTGGCGTGGTGATCCCGCTGCTGCTCACCTCGGCCCTGGCCGGTGGCGGGTTGACGGCCCGCGATGCCTGGCAGGGCCTGCGCGCCGGCCGCTTCGAGGTGGACACATTGATGTTGCTGGCGGCGCTTGGCGCCGCCTCGCTGGGCGCCTATGCCGAAGGCGCGCTGCTGCTGTTCCTGTTCAGCCTGGGGCACGCGCTGGAGCACATGGCCATGGGCCGGGCCCGGCACGCCATTCTGGCCCTGGGCAAGCTGATGCCGACCACGGCGCGGGTGCGCCGAGACGGCCGCGAGCAGGAACTGCCGGTGGCCGAGTTGCTGCGCGGCGATCGGGTCATCGTGCCGCCGGGACAGCGCATCCCGGCCGACGGCACGGTGATCGAGGGCCAGTCGGCGGTGGACCAGTCGCCCATTACCGGCGAGTCGGTGCCGGTGGACAAGGCGCCGCAGGACGGGGTATTTGCCGGCACGGTCAACGGCGACGGCGGGCTGACGATTGAAGTGACCCGCCTGGCGGTCGACTCGACCCTGTCGCGCATGCTGCGCCTGGTGCTGGAAGCACAGGCCCGCAAGTCGCCCACCGAACGCCTGGCGCAGCGGGTGGAGAAGGTCTTCGTGCCGCTGGTGCTGATCGCCGTGGCGCTGCTGATCGGCCTGCCGCCGCTGTTTGGCGTGCCGTTCGGCGAGGCGTTTTACCGTGCCATGGCGGTGCTGGTGGCCGGCTCGCCGTGCGCGCTGGCCATCGCCACACCCAGCGTGATGCTGGCCGGGATGGCGCGGGCCGCCCGCGGCGGGGTGCTGATCAAGGGCGGCGCGCACCTGGAAAATCTGGGCCGGCTGCGTGTGGTGGCCTTCGACAAGACCGGCACGCTCACCGCGGGGCAGCCGCGCCTGACCGACGTGCGCGCGCTGGGCATGAGCGACGACGCCCTGCTGCGCCTGGCCGCTGCGGTGGAGACACACAGCGCGCACCCGCTGGCGCGGGCGGTGGTTGCCGCGGCCCGCGAGCGGGGTCTGGACCTGCCGGACGCCAGCGGCGTGCAGGCGGTGACGGGACGGGGCATTCGCGCGCAGTGCGCGGGCAGCGAGGTCCAGATCGGCCATGCCAGCATGTTTGGCACCGAGCCGATGGACGCCGCCGTCACGGCCGCGGTCGATTCCCTTGAGGCGGCCGGCCGCACCGTGATGCTGGTACGCGTGGATGGCCGCTGGGCCGGCGTGCTTGGCCTGCTCGACACGCCTCGACCGGGCGCCGCGGCGGCCCTGCAGGCGCTGGCGCGCCTCGGCATCGAGCGCACGGTGATGCTGACCGGTGATCATGCGCGCGCCGCCGCGGCGGTGGCGCTGCAACTGGGCGTCACCGACGTGCGGGCCGGACTGCTGCCGCAGGACAAGCTGGCGGCCATCGACGCGCTGGCCACCGATCCCGGACAGGTGGCCATGGTCGGCGATGGCGTGAACGATGCCCCGGCGCTGGCGCGCGCCACGGTGGGCATTGCCATGGGCGGCGCCGGCAGCGATGCGGCGCTGGAAGCCGCCGACGTGGCGCTGATGGGCGACGACCTGGGCCGGCTGGCGTTTGCCGTGGCGCTGGGCCGCGCCGCCCGGCGGGCGATTCGTCAGAATCTGGTCATTGCCCTGGGCACGGTGGCGCTGCTGGCACCGGCCGCGGCGGCGGGCTGGGCGGGCATCGGCCTCGCCGTCATCCTGCACGAGGGTTCCACCCTGCTGGTGGTGCTCAACGGCCTGCGTTTGCTGGCGCTTGCCGATCGCCAGACCCGAGCCACATGAAGTAACCGCTAGGGCGCCCGGCAGGCGGGCTTGCGGCCCTGCGCGCGGGCCTGCTGATACAGCTCCTGCGCCTGCGGCAGGCGGTTTTGCAGGGCCTGGATGCGCCCGTCAGGCGACGGGTGGGTCGACAGGAACACCGGCGGCCCGCCGCCGTTGGCGCGCTCCATGTTCTGCCACAGGGCAACGCTTTGTTGCGGCTCGAAGCCCGCCCGCGCCATCAGGTCCAGGCCCAGCAGATCGGCCTCGCTCTCCTGTGTGCGTGAGAACGGCAACAGCACGCCGACCTGCGCGCCAACACCGAGCAGCCCCATCAGCTGCTGTTTGGCCGGCGACATGCTGCCGCTGATGGCCTGCGCGGCCTGCACGGCGGTGTCGACGGCGGCCTGGTTCGACAGGCGTTCGCCCGAGTGTCGGGCCAGCACGTGCGCCACCTCGTGGCCGATCACCGTGGCCAGCTGGCTCTGGTTGGTGGCGACCTTGAGCAGGCCATTGTTGACCCCGATCTTGCCGCCCGGCAGGGCAAAGGCGTTGGCCGAATCATCCTGGAACACGGTCACCTCCCATGCCTGGCCGGCATCGGGCAGGGCCGCAGTGATCGCATTGGCGACACAGCGCACATAGGCGTTGACGGCCGGGTTGGTGTCGCGGGGCTGCTTTTTCTGGATGTCGCTGTAGGCCGCCAGGCCCATCTGCGCGACCTCGGCATCCGAGAACAACTGCAGCTGGCTGCGGCCCAGCGGCGAGGTGGCGCAGGCGGCCAGGGTGGTCACGGACAACAGCAGAAACAGGCGTCTGAACATGGCGCGGGCACGGCTCCGATGGGGTTTTCGAGGGACGAAAAGGCATTCAGCGTACGTTCAGGCAGACCGCCCTACTGTGGCGTCACGCAGCGGGGATGGGCCCCGCGGCGATCTGGGCTGGAGGAATCCGCCATGGCTACCGGAAGGGTACTTAAAAAACTGCTGTTGATGTCGGCACTGGCCGGCGCGTTGCTGATTGCCGCCCCAACCCAGGCTCGCGACCGCTACCTGGGCGACGACCATGGGTATCGCCAGGACCACGGCGACCGGCATGACGGTCATGGCTGGGGCGGGCGCGACTGGGACGATCATCGCGGGTATGGCCGTCCGTACTACGGTCGTGGCTGGGGATACCGCCCTTATGGCTACTACTACGCCCCGCCGCGGCGCTATTACCCCTCGTACCACCACCACTACCGCGGCTGTGGACACGATGGCTACTACCGCAACGGGCTGGTCGAATTCCTGGTCGACTACAGCCGTTACGACGACTGAACTCGGCACACGCTGGAGTACCTGACATGAAACTGACACGACTGCTGCTGGCCCTGCCGTTGCTGGCCGGTTGTGCCGGCAACGCCGCGGCCGGCTATCGCGGTGACCGGGACAGCTACTATGTCGACGCCCGGGTGGTGCACGTCGAACCCATGTACCGCACGGTGCGCGTGGAGCAACCCCGGCGCGAGTGTTGGGACGAGGATGTCTACGTCGAGCGACCCGGGTACCGGTCACATACCGGCACCATCCTGGGCGGCATCGTCGGCGGCGTCCTGGGCCACGAGCTGGGCGGGCGTCACCACGAAGGCATAGCGACCGCCGCCGGCACCGTGCTGGGCGCCTCGGTGGGGCGCGACCTGAGCAACCGCCGCGCGGGCGATGATGGCTACTACACCTCGCGCGAGCGTTGTGAAGTGCGCCGCGAGTACACTTCCGAGCAGCGCATCGACGGCTATCGGGTGACCTATGCCTACGACGGTCGCGAACACGAAACCATCACCGACTACGAGCCCGGAGACCGCATCCGGGTGCGCGTGGCGGTACAGCCCAACGATGACTACTGAGCGCCCGCGCCGGGCGCCGGACGGGACGATCAGGCACATGCGAAACCTCATTCAGCTTGCGGCCGGCCTGGTCCTGCTGGCGGCAAGCGGGCCGCTGTTCGCCGACCCGGCGCTGGGCCGTTCCGATGACCAGCGCGACGGCTATCGCGGTCAATCCAGTGAACGCCAGAGTGAAAGCCGCGGCTGGAGTCGCGGTCAGTCCAGCGCCCGCAGCCGCGCCGACCAGCGCCCGCTTGGCACCACGTACGACGATTACCGCGGTCGGTCCAACGACGACTGGTCCGATCGTGGCCGCTACCGCGGTCAGGACGATCGGGACCGCTACGGCCACGACGCCCGGCGCGCCGCCGATGCCGTGCGCCGCGACGAGCGGGGCCGGGTGCTGTCGTCCGAGCCGGCCGATGACCGCGGTTACCGCGTGCGGGTGCTGACCCCGGACGGCTACGTGCGCGAGCGCTTCGTCGATCCGCGCGACGAGCGCTATGACTCGCGCCGCGACCCGGACCGGCAGCGCTAGCGTCCGGGAGACGGTTCATGCGCGCCCTGGTGGTCGAGGACGATAGCGCGCTGCGCGAGCAGCTGATCGGCGGCCTGAGCGCGGCCGGTTTTGTGGTGGACAGCGCTGGCGACGGCATGGAAGCCGAATATTTCGGCCTGGAATTTCCCTACGACGTGGCAGTGGTCGACCTTGGCCTGCCGCGACGCGACGGCATGGCGGTCATCCGCCGCCTGCGCGCACGCGGCTGCCGCTACCCGATCCTGATCCTCACCGCCCGCGACAACTGGCAGGACAAGGTGGCCGGCCTGGACGCCGGTGCGGACGATTATTTGGTCAAGCCGTTCGAGATGGCGGAACTGATCGCCCGCCTGCGGGCGCTGATCCGGCGCACCGCCGGCTGGGCCGACAGCGTCATCGCCTGCCCGCCGCTGAAGCTCGACACCCGCGAGAAGCGCGCTTACATCGACGAGGCCGAACTCGACCTGACAGCCTACGAATACCAGCTGCTCGAATACCTGATCCTGCACGCCGGCGAGGTCGTGTCCAAGACCGAACTGACCGAACACCTGTACCCCGACGACGCCAGCCGCGACAGCAACGTGCTGGAGGTCTTCGTGCGCCGCCTGCGGCAGAAGATCGACCCCGACGAGCGCCTGAACCCGATCGAGACCCTGCGCGGGCGCGGCTACCGGCTGGCGCTGCGCCGCGCCTGAATGGGGTCCATCCGCCGCCGGCTGCTGCTGGCCTCGCTGCTGGTGCTGGCGGTGTTTCTGGGCGGCACGGCGGTGGCCCTGGACCGGGCCTATCGCGACAGTGCCGAAAGCGCCCTGCGCGCCCGCCTCAAGACCGACATCTACGCCCTGTTGTCGGCCGCCGAACTGCGACGCGGCAAGCTCGAATTGCCCCAGGACCTGCCCGAAAGCCGGCTCGAAGTGCCCGGCTCCGGGCGCTACGCCGAGGTCAGCACGGCCGATGGCAAGGTGCTGTGGAGCTCGCCGTCGTCGGTCGGGCTGAACCTGCCGTTCGTGCGCGGGTTGGCGCCGGGCGGCGAATCCTGGACCCGCGTGCGCGTCGATGGCGAAACACTGGCGGCCTACAGCTTTGGCGTCGGGTGGGAAGTTCAGGGCGGCGCAGCGCGGCAGTTCACCTTTTCGGTCGCCGCGCGCCTGGACGAGCTGGCGGCCGAAGTCGGCCAGTTCGAGACCACGCTCATGCTGTGGCTGGGCGGCGCCGCCGGCCTGCTGCTGCTGACGCAAATGCTGATCCTGCGCTGGGGACTGCGCCCGCTGCGGCAGGTGGCGGACGACCTGCGGGTCATCGAGCGCGGCGAGCGGGACGATCTGGCCGGCCACTACCCGACCGAGCTGTTACCCCTCACCGATGGCCTGAACGCGCTGCTGCGGCACGAGCGCGCGCAGCTGCTGCGCCAGCGAAACGCCCTGGCGGATCTGGCCCACAGCATCAAGACCCCGCTTGCCGTGCTGCGCAACGCCGCGGCCGAGGCGCCGACCGCCCAACAGCGCCTGCTGACCGACGCCATCGACGGCATCGATACATCGCTGGCCTATCAGGCGCGGCGCGCTGCCGCCTCCGGCCGCACCACGTTCAGCGCCGCGGTCGGCGTGGCGCAGGTCGCCGGCCGGGTCATGGCCGGTCTGGACAAGGTCTACGCCGACAAGGGCGTGGCCGCTGAACTGGACGACCCGCACGGCGGCCAGTTTGCCGGCGACGTGGGCGACCTGTACGAGCTGCTCGGCTGCCTGCTGGACAACGCCTACAAGTGGGCCGCGAAGCGGGTGTGGCTGAGCGTGCAACTGAGCGGCGCCGACGGCGCCAGCGCACGCGGCCTTGAACTTGCCATCGAGGACGACGGCCCCGGCGTACCGCCGCCGCTGCGCGAAACCGTGCTGGAACGCGGCGCCCGCGCCGACCGCCGCGTGCCCGGCCAGGGCATCGGCCTGGCCGTGGTGCGGGACATTGCCGTCGCCTACGGAGGTGGCCTCACCATCGATGATTCGCCGCGCCTGGGCGGGGCCCGCTTTACGGTGCGCCTGCCGGCGGGTTGAGCGCCCATCCCGCACCTGGACGAAGTGTCTGCCGACTCAATCGACTCACCCGTCCATGAGGACAACAGCAGCGGCTGCTAGTCATGTTACGGGGAAGCCCAGTCGGTGAACTTAACCTAGCGTTACCTGGCGCCTAGACAGAGCTGCTCGGAGATTTTCTGGCCCGCAGCGACGATCACAGGGATGGTTCGCTGCAGCCGTTCCTCCGACAAACGTACCGATGGAGCCGATAAGCTCAGCGCAGCTACCACGCTGCCGGTGGCGTCCGTAATTGGCACCGCCACGCAGCGTACCCCCGCTTCCCGCTCCTCGTTGTCCATTCCGTACCCAAGATGCCGAATCTTGACCAGTTCGCGCTCCAGGGCATCGAACGCAGTGATAGTGGTAGCACTGAAGGCCGGCCATGGGCCGACGCCCAGCAAACCGCGGACATTCGGCAGCGGTAGCCACGCCAACAACACCTTACCCACGCCGCTGCAATAAGCCGGTGTACGGGCACCCAGGCGTGTGAACATGCGCAGCATCTGTCCACTTTCCACTTGGGCGATGTAGACCGCGTCAGCCTGATCGCGGATGGCGAGGTTTACCGTCTCGCCGACTTCCTGCATCAGTGCTTTCATGACCGGGAGTGCAACGTCGTTCAGTTGCAGTCGCGGCAGGAAGGCGCTGCCGACCTCGAAAGCGCGCACGCCCAGTTGGTATTGGCCAGTCTGCTCGGACTGGGTGGCGAAACCGTGCTTCTGCAGCGTATCCAGCAGACGAAACGCGGTGCTGGCCGGCAGCTTCACCCGCTGGGCAAGGTCGTTCAGGTTGTTATGGGATGCCTGCGCCAGGGCCTCCAGCAGGGCCAATCCCCGTTCGAGCGCCCTCACGCTACCCCTCTGCGCGGCGCTGGCACTGCGTCGGCGGCCGGCTCGGGAGGGTATGGAGACTGCTTGAGTTTCTGCCATGCGGGCGTCGCGTTCCATTCCGTTTGGTCTCTCCTCGGGTGAGTTCTTGTGAATTATCGCATCGGCGCATGCCTCGGCGCAGACTCGAACGCCTATTTTTTCATTTGACGAAATATCAGTCCGCACATTGACAATTAAAAACGCTTGACATAGAAATTCAATATGGATCGCGGCCCGGCCGTCCACGCGTGCCACGGTGTCCACTCAACGATGAACCTCCTACCAGAAGACCGCCCATGAATATCGTTACAACACACCCACTCACCCCGCCAGGCGTTGTTCTTCGTGGCGAGTGGCGTTCGTCTTATTCCGACGCCCTCAGCCCGCAAGCCATGCAGTTTGTCGCTGAACTCCACAGGCGCTTCGATGCGGCGCGGCGGGAGCTACTCGCTGCGCGGGAGCGGCGTCAGGAGCTGTTCGACGCCGGTCACCTGCCTGACTTCCCGGCCGAAACGCAAAACCTGCGGGAAGCTACGTGGCAGGCGAACCCCGCCCCCGCCGATTTGCAGAACCGAAAGATTGAGATCACCGGGCCGGTGGAGCGCAAGATGATGATCAACGCGCTCAACTCGGGCGCAAAGGTCTTCATGGCAGACCTTGAGGACGCCAACTCGCCCACATGGGACAACTGCGTTCAGGGCCAGGTGAACCTCATGGATGCGGTACGCGGCACCATCCGCTACCAGCAGGACGGTGGGCCCGAATACCGCCTGAAACCACAGGTGGCAACCCTGGTTGTGCGCCCGCGCGGCCTGCATTTGCCAGAGCAACATTTTCTCGTTGATGGCTCACCGGTTGCGGGCGCCCTGTTCGACTTTGGGCTGTATTGCTTCAACAACGCCCAAGAACTGCTGGCCAGGGGCAGCGGCCCGTACTTCTACCTGCCCAAGCTCGAAAGTCGCCACGAGGCGGCTTGGTGGAATGAGGTCTTCGATTTCACCGAAGATCAGCTCGGCCTGGGGCGCAGCAGCATTCGGGCCACAGTGCTGATCGAGACCATCCTGGCAGCGTTGGAAATGGACGAGATTATTCACGCGCTGCGACAGCACGTGGTGGGCCTGAACGCTGGGCGCTGGGATTACATCTTCAGCATCATCAAGAAGTTCCACAGTCGAGAGGAGTTTCTATTACCCGACCGTGCCCAGGTCACGATGACTGTGCCCTTCATGCGCGCCTACACGGAACTACTGGTACAAACCTGCCACCGACGCGGCATCCACGCCATAGGCGGTATGGCCGCCTTCATTCCCAACCGACGCGACGCCGAGGTGACTGAGCGCGCATTGGCTGCGGTGCGTGCGGACAAGCAGCGCGAGGCCGACGACGGATTTGACGGGAGCTGGGTGGCCCACCCGGACCTGGTTCCCGTCGCGCTGGACGTATTCGAGACCAAGCTCGGACCGGCGCACAACCAGTTACACCGCCAAAGACCCGAAGTTGCCGTTACAGCGCGCCAGCTGCTAGACGTCCACGTACCTGGCGCCACCATCACAGACGCTGGCGTGCGTAACAACGTCTACGTGTCGCTCCAGTATTTGGCAGCCTGGCTACAGGGCAGCGGCGCGGTCGCCATCTACAACCTCATGGAAGACGCCGCCACGGCAGAAATTGCCCGCGCCCAGCTCTGGCAGTGGATCCATCACCGAGCCACAACGGATGAAGCGACGCAGATCACATCGGTTTGGGTCGACGCACTGGCCGATCAAGCCTGCGCGGAGCTTGAGCCTCACCTTTCCCCCGCAGCGCGTACCGCATTGGCGCGAGCACGCACCATGTTCGACCATCTGGTGGTCGACCGAAAGTTCCAAGAATTCCTCACTTTGGGCGCGTACAGAGCCCTCGTTGAGAGTAATGACCCCAAAACAACCCTGTAAAAGCAGATCGTCAGGTGCGAGGAGCCGCGCCCGGCCTGATTGATCGTAACTCTCGACGCTCACGACTATGGTTCAGAAATGGAACTTTTGGCACGCATCATGCGACCTACAAATGAAATCCATTTTCACATTGACATTCCCTTTTTTTCTGCCGTACGATCGTTCAGGTGTGTTGAGCAGCCTAAATCATTAATCACTTTCGCGATCGCGTGATAACACTGCGATTTATTTCAGTGCCTCATAACCACGAGACCCAAGGGAGAACAGAAATGCAGCCAAGTCCGACCATGAAGTCACTTCGCCCACTAGTCTTATGCGGTGCTTTGGCCGCGTTGCCTCTGTCTGCGAACGCAATCAACTTGGAACTTTCGCCGGACGTCCAGGTGAACTTGACCGGCTATGCCCGTGGCTGGTTCGCCATGAACCTGCAGGACCATCCAGAACTCGGCGCCAACGGCAACCCTGTGGACGACAAGGGCGAACTCAGCATGGCGCGTTTTACCACCATGCTGCAGTTGCAGACGCAACTTGGACAAACTAACTGGGTAGCGATTGGACGCTTCTCCCGCGAGGCCAAGACCGGGTACCTAGAAGACTTGGAGAACTCTGCCGACGCAAAAGGTACTCCAGTAGATCTAGTTGACAAATATAACGGTGACGAACTGCGTGAGCTTTATATGGACATGAACGTGACCGAACGCCTCCACCTACGTCTTGGCAAGCAGCAGGTTGTATGGGGCGAGAGTGACTTCTTTCAGGCCATGGACGTAATCCACGGCTACGACAACAGCATCGTGCAGTTTCAGGCCGAAAACGAGGAATGGCGCAAGCCGTTATGGCTGGTCAACCTCGAATATTCGATATTCGAATGGAACGGCTCGTTTCAGGTGGTCGTACGCCCCGGATTAGACAGTGGGTCAGACATGGGAAACACCTATGACCTGTTCGGCGGACGTTGGGCCGGCCAGCCCGGCAAGGGAACGAACACCTTGCGTATCTTTCCCTACAATTTCCATCAAGACAAAGGTGACGAGGACGACCCTTCCTATGGAGGCCGCTGGGTAGGAAACGTTAGCAGTTTGACGTACTCCCTCAATTACTACCACACCATGCAGCAGGAGCCAATTTTAAATTTTGTCGGCAATCCATACGGGGACGCCCCTAAAAACGGCCTAGGTGAATTTATTTTCCCTGAAGTAGATATCTTTGGTGGAACGGTGAGTGGTCCGATATGGGGTGGCGTCTGGCGCTCTGAAGTCGCCTATACCCCGAGCAAGCCCTACAACTTCGGCTTGATTGGTACGCCATTTGCGGGCGCTGGCGGCGTGATCGAGAAAGACACCGCGCGCCTCATGCTTGGGTATGACCGCTCTATACGATCTATTGGTCCAAGAACTAGCGGACCACCGCAACTTAGCCTGCAGCTCTTTGATACGTGGATCGTAAACTATGATCGAGCCGACCAGATTAGCGATTTTACTGCCCGGAAGAAAGAGCACTCTGTTATAGGGACGGCCCTATTTTCCATGAATTTTCGCCACGACTCCGTGTCACCTTCACTGGTATTAATTCACGACATCAGCTATGGAGGTGGCCTCGTCATCCCTGGAATCGAATACAAACCAGGCGACCATTGGCGCATCAAAGGCGAGGCATATGTATTTTATAAAAGTCAGGATACATGCTCGACATCCCCGGCGGGCAAGGGACTGGGTTGCACCCACACCTTTGGTACATTTGATAACAATAACCAGTTAGTTGCCAGAGTGACCTATCTTTTTTAAGCGAAATTCGGCAACCCAACCCACGAACTTACTGATTTTGGAGATTCACCTCATGACCACGCACCGGGCTTCGCTTCGCACAACAACTTCTCTGGCTATTCTAATGATTAGCATGAATCCAACATCGGCACTCACCAAAGAGCTGCCTTCCGGATTCGTCATCGAGTCCAACAATATCGATGCCATTTGGGAGGACACATTTGATGGCCACAGAATCAAGGATTTATTCACTGACAAAATGGCTATGTGGGTACGCGACTACGGCCTCAAGATGCCGTTGCATCGGCACGAGGCTATTGAGCTAGATCCCCGATACATAGCAGCGACCAATCAGAATGTCGGAAAGGCGATTTTTGATTCCGCTTCCAAGACCGTTAGTGGACATGTGGCCGGTATTCCATTCCCAACCATCGACATGTCTGACCCAGACGCCGCATACAAACTGATATGGAATCACCGACTTGCCAATCCTGTTATTCCAGATGTATGGATCGCCGACGCGCCGGTGGTAGTGACCGGCAAGGAAAGTGGCGTATTAAGAAACTTGCGAGGGAGCAACTATCGGTTTCGAATGAGCGGTCGCTACACCGGCTCCGGGTCCAAGTTGGGCGACGGCTCGGAGCATATTAGACTGGTACTTGCCCTTAGTAAACCTTACGATGTCGCTGGATTAGGCATTTTCCAGGTTCAGTATGCGGATGGCCGCCCCGATGACGTGTCGGTTTATGTGAAATCCCTTCGGCGAGTGCGTCGAGTGTCTGGCAGTGGCGCGTGGATGGACCCTCAGCCGCAAATGGACTTACTCAACGACGATAACCAAGGAATCGACGCGTGGCCATTGTGGTACAAGGATTTCAAGCTGGTCGAGAAGCGCTGGATTCTTGCGGTAATGCATGCGGCAGACCCCAACCTGCCACATGAATTGAAAGATCGACTCGATATGAAGCCCCCCTATTGGAATCCGATCAACGTTGAGTGGGAGCCCCGGGAAGTTTACGTGATCGAGGCAACACCCCCCGCCGAGCACCCGTACGGTAAAAAGGTTCTCTATATGGAAACAAGTTTTCCTACCTTCGTGCTGTCCGAAATTTATGACAAGAAAGGGCAATTCTGGCGAATCTGGCGGCAATCCTATGCGCCAATCAAAAGCGTAGATGGCTACCCTGGAATAGGCTTTACTCATACTCAAGCAATTGACTTCCAGTTTGAGAGAGCCACCTATATCGATGCACAAACGTACCAAACTAATGACCCGAATGTAAAAGAACAGCAATTTAATGCAAATATTCTTTCTGGATTCGCAGCAGGAAAAGAGGGTGTAAAATAGTGGCCACCAATATCAGCGTTAGCCTGTTTTTTTACGTTCACTAAGGAGATTTGACATGAATAAGTTGGCAGATCATGTCTGGGCTCGCACCTACCCGAACCTGGGGACAGATGCTGTCCCTGTTGAGCCCTGCATTTCCGATGAATACTTTCATCGCGAGAAAGAGCGACTGTTCAAACGTGCGTGGTTAAAGGTTGGCCGCATAGAGGAATTTGCTGGCCCAGGTTCCTGGAAATTGAAGCCAATGCGGATATGGGATACGTCGATCATTCTCGTGCGTGGGAACGATGACCAGATTAGGGGCTTTCATAACACATGCTCGCACCGTGGAAACCGTGTGATATGGGCCGAGGAGGGTCGCGGCCGCAGTCGTAATTTCTTCTGTCATTTTCACGGCTGGACCTACGACATGCAGGGCCAGCTGACGGATGTTCCTCAAGAGGAGGAATTCCTGGACAGTTTCAAGCGTTGCGAAAACGGGCTAACGCCAGTTGCAGTAGATGTATGGGAAGGGTTTGTGTTTGCTCATCTTGACCCGCTGCCGCGGCAGTCGCTAGTCGATTTTCTCGGCCAAGCAGGCGCCCGGTATAGCGGCTTTCCATTTGGCGAAATGACTGCTGTCTATAGCTACCGCACGGTTCTCAATTGCAACTGGAAGGTAGCGCAGGACGCCTTCTCTGAAGCCTATCATGTAACGACAATTCACGCCGGTTCCTTCCCGGATGGTTTTGAAGCAAAGCTGTGTGACGTGGAACTGATCGGCCCCCACCGCTGCAGCGGTATTCGCATGACCGAACAGGGGCCAAACCCGTCACCGATAGCCGGTCTCGCCCATCGCCTGGGCAGTTCTTCTATCGCCAAGCCCGGTATGCGAACCGAGCTGCCGCCGATGATTAACCCCCGTCGTGACCCAGCGTTCGCTTTTGATCTTGCAGTATTGTTTCCAAATTTTCTGGTTCACGTTATGGACGGGCTCTATTTCACCCATCAATTCGAGCCAATTGCGGTGGACAAGACCCTCTGGGAGGGAATTCAGTGCTTCCGGCCACCGCAAAATGCAGGCGAGCGCTTCAGTCAAGAATACGGCCAAGTGCTGCAACGCAATGCTTGGTTGGAAGACACTGCCACAATGGAGGCGACACACGCGGCCTTGAGTTCCGGAGCCAAAAAGGTCATGCACCTGCAGGATCACGAAATCCTGATCCGTCACAGCTACAAGGCAGTCGAGGATTACATCAACAGCTAAGCCGTAACCCGTCCATAAACAGGAGTGATTAGAATGAGCAAACGCGTACTACCAGAACCCTTTGCGCAGCTCGAGTGCTGGGTAGAGCGCTGGGCGCTTGACAATCAGAACGCCCGAGAGACTGTTCGGCGAGCCAGCAGCAGTAAAGAATTACAGGCGTTTTACGATGCCATGGTTGGCGAGATGGACGGCATCATCTCCCATCTGAACAACTTCCCGCTGGACAACATGCCACCACTGCAGGCACGTTTACTGTACCTAACCCTTTCGTTGGCTGAGGTGACGCCCCATGTGGAGCTGTACCGGGGAAATTCCAGAGTGCCATATAGCTTCGAGGAGGAACGCTTCGTCGCCGATCATGGCGCCGTGGCGCACTACCTCGGGAATCTCTACGCCAGCGCGTAACGGAGTTAGCCATGGAACAGCAACTGGCGGCGCTGGCGGCGCAACTGCGGCAGGTGCAGGATATTGAAGCCATCCGGGACCTTATTGGCCGCTACGCGATCGGCGCCGATCGCAGAAATGACCCTATCATAATGGCCCCCCTGTTTGCTGAAGACGGGTCATGGGAATGCGAGGGATTTGGCCGCTTTGAGGGCCGCGAGACAATCGCCAAGGCATTGTCTGAGACTGCGCAAAAGCAAATTCTTTGGACGCTGCACTACATGATATCGCCAACCATAGACCTCGACGGCGACAGCGGGCAGGGCAGCTGGTACTTGTGGGAACTCGCCACAGTGGCGACGACGGACGGTCCACCGCGATCGGTGTGGTGTGGCGGCACCTACGACGCTACCTTCACTCGTCGCGACGACCGGTGGTACTTCCACCACGTGCGACTCAATATCCGACTGTCAACGCCGTTCGACCGGCCGTGGGGTCTCGACCCGCGCGCGGCGCTGTGACTGCTTAACGCTCGACAACCACGCGGCGTCCGTTTCAGGCGCCGCCAATTTTTGGAATACGCCATGTCAAAACTTCGCTTTGGAATTTACTGCGAGATGCAGACTGCGCCCGAGAAACCCCATGCCGAGCTGCTGTGGGAAGTTTTTCGCTTGATGGAACAGGCCGACACCCTCGGCTATTCGGTGTTCAGCCTGATCGAACACCACTGTTTCCCGAGTTTCGGCACCTCGGCCAATCCCTTGGCCATGTTCAGCGCCGTGGCGCAGCGCACGCAGCAACTGCGCTTTCGAACCCTGTGTCATACCCTGCCGCTGCACAACCCCATCGTGCTAGCCGGCGAAATTGCAGAAGCAGACATCCTGACCGGCGGCCGCCTGGAGATCGGCGTCGGGCGGGGGCATGGCTGGCTCTACCCGCCGCTTGGCATCCCCATGGAAGAAAGCCAACTGCGTTACAAGGAATCGCTCGACATCCTGCATTTGGCGTGGAGCGAGGACCGCTTCAGCTACCACGGCGAGTACTACAACGTGGACAACGTGTCCGTGGTACCGAAACCCTTGCAGCGGCCATATCCCAAGATCTACATGACCGGCACCAGCGGCCAGGCCTTCACGCAGGCTGCGGAGCGGGGTTGGGGAATTTGCTGTGGCGGGCCTGCGCCGTTCGAGGTATTTGAGTCCAGCATTGAAACTTACCGAAAAGCCTGTGTGCAGTACGGCACCCAGCCAGATTTCGGCTACATCCGCGGCGTATTCCTTGCTGATGACGAGAATACGGCTCATCGCGAGGCACGCGAGGCGATCCTGAATTTCTACGAATTCAATATCCGCCCGCACGACTCCCTGCTCGGTGACGAAACCCTCAAGGAAAGGCTGAAGAATAGTGGCTATGCCTTCTACGCAAGCGACCTTCTACAGGGTATGCGCCATTTTACTTACGAGGAACTCATTGAGCGCGAAATGGTCTGGGTCGGCACACCAGCGCAGATCACACGCAAACTGGAGGATTTCCACTCCAAGGTGAAATTCAACGAGTTCAATATCGTCAGCCATTACGGCGACATCGCACCGTGGAAGGCGTTTCGCACGCAGGAACTGTTTGCATGCCAGGTAATGCCAGCCTTCCGTTGAAGCGAATAGCGAAACAGCTTTTGGTGTCGTACAGCCGGGAATGGATACCCGCAGGGGGCCATTCACCGAATTTCGTTGTGGGGTATCTGTGAATCAAACCGAACCGGTGCGCTGGGGTATTCTGGGCTGCGGCTGGATAACGGGCGAAGCGATAGCGCCAACGCTCGCAGCGCTGCCAGGTGCGCGTATGCACAGCGCCTGCAGCCGCGATGCCGAACGCGCCGCGCGTTTTTGTGCTCCTTATGCGGCCCAGCCTTATGCGGACTTGCAGCAGTTTCTTGCCGATCCGGAACTCGACGCGGTATTCATTGCAACACCCAACGATCGTCATATGGCTGACGTGCTGGCCTGCGCCGCCGCCGGCAAACATGTGTTGTGCGACAAGCCGCTCGCCCCGAATGCCATGGACGCGCAGCGCATGCTGATGGCATGCCGGGATGCGGGCGTCAAACTCGGTGTGGGCTACCAGATGCGTTTCAACCCAGTACACCAGGAAATGGTCCGCCGAGTGGCGACAGGCGAACTGGGCCGGATAGCCTATGCGCACGTTCAGGCGTGTTTCCGATATCCGTTTCCGCCCTCCGAATGGCGTCGCCATCTGGCAACCGCGGGTGGCGGCTGGGCCACGGCAGACTTGGGCACGCATCTGGTCGACTTGCTGCTGTGGCTGCTTGGCCCTGTGGCCGAGGTGCAAGCACAGGCAGACAACGGTGCGTACGGGTACGAAACCGAAGATATTTGCTCGGCGGTCCTGCACTTTGCTTGCGGCACGCTGGCCACCCTGACCTGTGCCACCGCTGTGACCGCGCCGCGCAGTGAGCTTGCGCTTTACGGCGAGCAGGGCTGCGTCGTCGGTGAGAACACCATCGGTATCGGGACTTGGGGCAAGCTTCTGGCGGGTAACGCCGACGGACTGGCCGAGCAATCGCTGGACCTGCCGACCATGAGCCCGTATTACCTCGAACTGGCTGCGTTCAGCGAAGCCCTGCGCACGGACGCCGAGCCGCCAGTGCCCGGCGAGGCCGGGCTTGCCGCGGCGCGGGTGATCGATGCCATGCGCCAGTCGGCACGCGAAGGTCGCCGTCTGAGCCTCGACCTGACGGACTGACCATGTGGCATAACCTGAGCATCGCAGATCTCAGCCGGGCAATGGCGGACGGACGCCTGAGCGCAGCGTCGCTCACACAACACTTTCTGGACCGTATCGGCAAGCTGAATCAGGCCGGGCCGCAGCTGAACGCCGTGCGCGAGGTGAACCCACAGGCGCTGGACATAGCGCGCCGCTTGGACGAAGACCGCCGCACCGGCCAAGTGCTCGGCCCGCTGCACGGCATCCCGGTGTTGCTCAAGGACAACATCGCCACCGGCGACGGCATGGCCTGCACGGCCGGCTCGCTGGCCCTGGCCGACCTGCGACCCAGCCAGGACGCCGAACTAGTGCGTCGCTTGCGGGCGGCGGGTGCGGTGATCCTCGGCAAATGCAACATGACCGAGTTTGCCGATTATCTAGCGGACATCATGCCGTCCGAGTTCAGCTCGGCCGGCGGCGTGGTGCGCCATCCCCGTGGCAAGCGCTACGACCGCGGCGGCGGTTCCAGCGTTGGGCCGGCCTGCGCTGTAGCGGCCGGGCTGTGCGTTGCGGCCATCGGCAGCGAGACGCAAAACTCCATTCAGACCCCGGCCAGCCAGTCCGGCGTGGTCGGCATCAAGCCAACGGTCGGCCTGGTCAGCCGCACGGGTGTGGTGCCGCTCGCCATCAGCCAGGACACGGCCGGACCGCTCGCGCGCAGGGTCGCCGATGCGGCGCTGCTGCTGTCTGCCCTCGCGGGTGTAGATCTTGGCGACAGCTTCACCCTGAGCGCTGCGCCATACATCGACGCCAATTACGCGCGCTTCCTGGACCCTCACGCCCTGCACGGCGCGCGCATCGGCGTGCCCAGACAGGTGTATTTCGGACGGCCTGGCCAAGAAGCGACCGAAGCCGTGATCGAGGACGCTATCGCCACCTTGCGCACGGCCGGCGCAATCATCGTCGATCCCGCCGATGTACCGACGGCGCACGAGGTTGCTGGCCTTCGATCAAGCGTGTTCGCGCGCGAGTTCAAGGCCGGTTTGAACTCTTTTCTGGCCGGCCAGGGCGACAAGGCGCCGGTCAAAACCCTGGCCGACGTCATCGCCTTCAATGCAGCGCATCCGGAGCAGTGCTTGAAATACGGCCAGCTTTTGGCCGAGAACGCCAATCGAAGCGGCGGCCTGGACGACCCCGCGTACCACGCCGACCGCCTGCGGGACATCACTCTGACGCGCGCGCTGGGGATCGACGCCGTGTGCCAGCAGTACAGGCTGGACGCCTTGGTCACCCTGGGCGGCGCAGCCGCCAAACTGACCGGAAAGGCCGGCTATCCGGCCGTCACCGTGCCGGCCGGCTGCACGGACGATGGCAGTCCAGTGGGCGTGAGCTTCATCGGCCCAGCCTTCAGCGAACCGCGCCTGATCGCCCTCGCCCATGCCTTCGAGCACGCACGCGGCGACCTGGCGGCGCTTCCCGACGGGCTCTGATTCGCGATCCATACCATGCGCGCACTGCTGATCATCGACATGCAGAACGATTTCGTGCTGCCCGGCAGCCCGGTCACCGTGGCCGGCGCACTGGATACGGTGTCGAGTATTCGGCGCCTGCTGGATGCCTTTCGGACCCGCAGTTGGCCGGTGCTGCATATCACCCGCGCTTATCGGGCGGACGGCAGCGACGTGGAGGCGTTTCGGCGCGAGACATTCCTGCGCGGGCCGCAGTATCTGTTGCCTGGGTCGCCGGGAGCGCAGATCGTGCCGGAGCTTGCGCCTCTGGCGGGTGAACATGTGCTGGTCAAGCCCCGCTTCAGCGCCTTCATGGGCACGCCGCTGGACCTGCTGCTGCGCAGACTTGGGGTCAGCGAACTGGTGGTGAGCGGCACCCAGTATCCGAACTGCGTCCGCGCCACGGTGCTCGACGCAGTGTGCCTGGACTACGCGGTCACGCTGGTGACGGATGCCTGTTCCGCTCAGACGGACGCAGTGGCGCAGGCGAATATTGCGGACATGGCCGCAATCGGCATCCAGTGCCGGACGGTACAGCAGTTCCTGACCGGGGTTGCCTGAAAGCTCTCAGTCGGCGCTGCACACGCAGTTGCGGCCGGCCTGCTTGGCGCCGTACAGCGCCGAGTCGGCACGCTCGAACAATATCTGGCCGCTGTCGGTGGCGCGCAGGGGCGCCAGTCCGATGCTCAGCGTCGGGCGCGCCCGGCCGGCATCCGCCGGCAGCTCGTCGACGCGGCAGCGCAGGCGCTCGGCCACTTCCCGCGCCGTGGCCGCATCGCCACCCACCAGCAGCACCGCGAACTCGTCGCCGGCGTAACGGAATACCTGATCGGAGTCGCGCACACCGGCGCGCAGCATGCCCGCCACCTGCTGCAGGGCGCGATCACCGGCGCTGTGCCCGGCCCGATCATTGATGTGCTTCAGGTTGTCCAGATCGACCATCAGCAGCGTCAGCGGCGTGCCGTAACGCTGGGCGCGGCTGACTTCGCGCGGCAGGGCATCGTCGAAAACGCCCCTGTTTGACAGCCCGGTCAGCGGGTCGGTCGCCGCGTCGTGCTGGGCCCGCCGGTACAGCAGGGCATTGCGCAGCGGGTAGACGATCACGCCGATCAACTGCTCGAGCATCGCCAGTTCCGGTTCTTCGAAGCGCTGGCGGCGGGCGATGCGCAGCGTGCCCAGTGGCGTGTCCTCGACCTGCAGCTGATAGGTGCAGGAATGGCGGCCACCGGAACCGTGGGCGATGGCGTGCCAGTGACCGGCCAGTTCGTGCCGGAAACTGAGACTGTCGTGCGGCAAAACCTCGCCAACGCGACGCGAGAAGTGATCGATCAGCGTCTCGAGTTCAAGATGGCGCGCCAGGGTCGCGCCCAGCTCCAGCGTGTAACGCGCCAGATCCACGGGTTTGCGCCGCGGTGGCTTTGCCGGCACCGGTGCCGTCGGCGGGTGATCCGACAGAATGTTGATCAGCTTCATGGTCTGTTAAGTCCCTGCATCGCCAGCCGGAAGTCCGTCCAGCGTCGAGAGCGTCTAAAGCAGCTTGCATGCCAACCCTCGGCGACACAAGGCGCCAAGATAACAAAGGGTTGTATTTGCTTGCTCATGCGTCATTCACCATCGACTTGCCGCCCCGGCAGCACCGGCTTGAAGACGCTGGACAGTGTGCCAGAACTCCGACGCCCGGCTGGCGGCGCGGGACCGGCACTGTCGACATTCCGCCGCTGCGGGGCGCGGATAGAATTCCGGCCCGGCATGCAAAGGAGGCTGGCGGATGTTCGATTTCTCGCTGAGCCCCGAGATCGAGGCCCTGGTGGCGCGGGTGCGCGGTTTCGTGGACGAGGTCGTGATTGCGCGCGAGCCCGAGGTCGCGGCCGAACCGGGCCGGCTGGAAGCCATCCGCGCCGAACTGCAACAGGCGGCTCGCGCGGCCGGCGTGTTCGCGCCGCGCGTGCCGCGCGAGTATGGCGGCCTGGGCCTTGACTGGCGTGACAGCGCGCTGGTGTTCGAGGCCGCCGGGCGCAGCCTGCTGGGCCCGCAGGCGCTCAACTGCGCCGCGCCCGACGAGGGCAACATGCACCTGCTGCACGCCGTCGGCACGCCCGGGCAGAAAGCCCGTTACTACGCGCCGCTCGCCCGCGGCGACATCCGCTCCTGCTTCGCCATGACCGAACCGGCGCCAGGCGCAGGCTCGGACCCGTCCATGCTGCTCACGCGCGCCGTGCGCGATGGCAACGAGTGGGTGATCGACGGCGACAAGTGGTTCATCAGCGGCGCGCAAGGTGCGGCGTTTGCCATCTGCATGGCGCATACCGAGGCCGGGCCGACGATGTTCCTGGTTGATGCCCGCAATCCCGGCTTCCAAATCCTGGCTCTGACGCCAACCCTCGACCACGCCTTTCCGGGCGGCCATTGCGAGGTGCGCTTTGCCGGTTGCCGGGTCGGCGACGATGCGGTGCTGGGCGAGGTCGGCAAGGGTTACGAGTACGCCCAGTTTCGCCTTGGCCCCGGCCGGCTGACGCACTGCATGCGCTGGCTGGGCATCGCCGGGCGGGCGCTCGACATCGCCATGGAGTACGTCAACCGGCGCGATTCGTTCGGCAAGCGCCTGGCGCAGCACCAGGAAATGCAGCGCCTGGTGGCCGAATCGGCCATCGAGATGCACGCCTCGCGGCTGATGATCTGGCAGGCCGCCTGGTGCCTGGACCGTGGCGAGCAGGCCCTGCACGAGACCAGCATGGCCAAGGTGTTCGTGGCCGAGGCAGTCGGCCGCATCGTAGACCGGGCGGTGCAGATGTGCGGCGCGCGCGGCATCAGCGAGTACCTGCCGCTGGCCAACTTCTACCGCGAGATCCGCGGCTTTCGCATCTACGACGGTGCCACCGAGGTGCATCGGGCCAGCATCGGCATCCGCCTGCTGCGCCAGGCGGCGCGCGGCGCCAAGTGAACGAAACGGCCACGCTTACCGCGGCGCTCGCGCCCTGGGTCGGCAGCCGGTTCGGCAGCGACGCGGCCATCGCGGGCCTGCGGCTGCTGGCCGGCGGCGCCTCGCAGCAGTCCTGGCGGCTGGACATCACCACGCCGACCGGGCCGCTGGCACTTGTGATGCGCCGCGACATGGGCGGGCGGATGTTCGCCGCCGCGCTCGGGCGCGCGGACGAGTTCGCGGTCATCGAACGGGCGTACAAAGCCGACGTACCGGTGCCACGGCCCTATGCGTATCTGCCGGACGCGCAGGGCAAGGCCGCCTTCGTCATGGCCTGCCTGGAGGGCGAGACCCTCGGCCGGCGCATCGTGCGCGAACCACGCCTGGCGCAAGCGCGCACCGCGCTGCCGGCCCAGATGGGCCGGGCGCTGGCAGCCATCCATGCCATTCCGGTAGCCGACGCCGCCTTCCTGCCCGGCCCGGACGCTGGCGAGGGCGCGGCGGCCTATGGCCTGCGCGTGCTTGCGCAAGAACTGGCCACGGTCAGCGAGCCCTACCCTGCCCTCGAACTGGGCCTCGCCTGGCTGCGCGACCGTCGGCCAAAAGAGGTGGCACCCGTGCTGTGCCACGGCGATTTCCGGATCGGCAACATGGTGGTGAACGACGCCGGCCTGGTCGGCGTGCTGGACTGGGAGTTCGCCCACCGCGGCCACCCCGGCGGTGACCTGACCTTCGGCGCCATCCGCGCCTGGCGCTTTGGCGAGGCCCGCAAGCGCTGCGGCGGCGTAGGCGACATGGCGGCGTTTCTGGACGCCTACAACGCCGCCCGCGGCACGGCCTTCACCGAGCGCGAGCTGTACTGGTTCGAGGTCGCCTCGAACCTGAAGTGGGCCATCGCCACCGTCACCCAGGCCCGCCGCCACCTGTCCGGCCAGGAGCCGAGCCTGGAACTGGCCAGCCTGGGCCGCATGACGGCCGAGATCGAACTCGAAATCCTGAGCCTGCTGGACCGGCGCCACCCGCGCCACCCCGGAGACTGACCGTGCAGGACCGCCCCACCGCGCCGGAGCTGCTGGACGCCGTGCGCGAATTCATCGCCACCGAGCTGTTGCCGACGGTGAGCGACGCCCGGCTGCGCTTTCGCAGCCTGGTGGCCGCCAACCTGCTCGACATGCTGCGCCGCGAACTGGCGCTGGAGCCGGCGTTGCTGCGCGCCGAACGGGAACGCCTGGCCGGCTTGCTGGGCGATGCCTGTTCGCCACCGGCGGACGAAACCGACCTTGCCGCGGCCGTCGCGGCGCAGCAGGCAGCCCTGTGCGCGCTGATCCGCGAAAACAGGGCGCCGACCGGTACATTCGCGGCCGTGACCGACGCCGTGCGCGCCAAGCTCGAAATCGCCAACCCGCGCTACCTGGACGGCTTCGAGCCGGTCTAGGCCAGGGTCGGGCAACCCGGAGAAACGACATGGACGATTTTCTGCCCGGCGACATCCGCGAACTGCGCGATGCCTTCGTCGACTACATGAACCGCGCCATCCTGCCGGCGCTACCGGCCTACGAGGCGGCGGGTGAATTTCCGCGCCCGCTGGTGCAGCAGACCGGCGAGGCCGGCTGGTTCGGCGTGGTGTTCCCGGAGTGGCTCGGCGGCAGCGACGTCGGCTTTTTGGGGATGGCCGTGCTGGCGGAGGAAATGGCGCGACTGGATCCCGGTTTTGCGCTGTGCCACAACCAGCAGGCCCTGACCTGCCCGTACACCATCTTCGTCGGTGGCACGGACGAGCAGTGCCGCCGCTTCATCCCGGACCTGATCGGCGGCCGGGCCATCGGCCTGTGGTCGCTCACCGAGGCCGGCGGCGGCTCGGACGCGGCCGGCAACCTCAAAACCCTTGCCGAGCGCCGCGGCGACCGGTACCTCCTGAACGGCCGCAAGATGTTCGCCACCCTGGCCGACCAGACCGACACCGGCGTGCTGTTCGCGCGCACCGACCGCGACGCCGGGCACCGCGGCATCAGCGCCTTCGTGGTCGAGCCCAGGAAGTACCCGGGTTACGAGGCCCGGCCGATCGACTTCGTCGGCCTGTCCAAAATGACCCGCTCCTGCGAGGTGGTGCTGCAGGACTTCGAGGTGCCGGTCCAGAACCGCCTGGGCGCCGAGGGCGAGGGCTTTGCCCTGGCCATGCACGCCATCCAGGCCGGGCGCGTATCGGTGGCGGCGCGCGCCGTGGGCATCGCCCGTGCCTGTCTTGAAGAGGCCATGCGCTACGCACAGGGCCGTCCGATTCGCGGCCAGCCGCTGGCCAGTTACCAGATGACGCAGTCAGCTCTTGCCGACGCCGTGGTGGCCGTGGAAGGCGCGCGGCTGATGACCTGGCACGCCGCCACCCTGATGGACCGCGACCTGCCGGCCAACCGCGTAGCCGCGCAGGCCAAGCTGGCAGCCTCCTTTGCCCTGAAGCAGGCCGCCAGCACCGCCCAGGAACTGTTCGGCGGCTATGGCCTGGCCAGCGAATACCGCATCGCACGCCTCACCAGCTACGCGCACGTGTTCCTGGTCGGCGAAGGCGCGCCGGCCGTGCAGCGCATCCTGATCGCCGAGGATGCGCTCGGCATCAAGGACGCCGACCGCCACCGGGTGAGTTATCGCCACCCGCGTGGGCGGTTGGGCGGTGACGGGGCTTGAGCCGCCGCTGAGGGCATGACGCTTCGCTAGGGCGATCCGGCCGGCGCCCGGGTCAGTCCGTTCATGCCGACCTGCTCGGCGAAAGCATCGCCGAGGCTCTTGATGTAGCGGGCCGTCAGGTGCATCGAGTCGCGAAAAACGATCTCGCCGTTGCGCGTGGCGTCGCAGACGTCGTTCGGGCACACCAACGGATTCAGGTCGAGCATCTGCACGTTCGGATACGCGCCGGCAGCGCGACTCACCCAGGCGTGGATGTCGTCGCTGTGTGCACTGCCAGCCGGGGCGCTGCATGCGGGTGGCGCCGGCAACCGCGGGCTGCGCCAGGCGCGGCGTGCGAGACAGCCCGGACCGTCGAACGGCAGGCCGGGCGTAGCGCGGATGATGAACACGCGTCCGGCCGCAGGCGCCAGGACATCCAGAACCCGCCGTGATCCGTTCACCCACTGCGCTTCGGTGAACGGGTACGTGGTGGTTGATCCCATCAGTACGACATCCGGACGCAGCGAGCGCACGGCCGCCAGCGCGGCGTCGCGCCACACGCTGCACTCGACGTAGGTTCTGCCGATACGCGGATAGAAATACGCCTCGTCCACCAGCGGGCAGGCGGATTTGGTGATGACCAGCACGCGCCACCCCGGCTTGCCATAGGCCTGCATGGCGGCGGGAAACCACTGCATGGTCACACTGTCGCCAATCAGCAGCGCGGTGTGCGTGGCATCGGCCGGTCCAAACCCGCACACCTGTACGCGGGACGACTGAAACCACTCGTCGCAACCGGCCATGCCATAGAGGGCCGGCAGGTCGGAGCGCACCGCCGAGTAGGCTTGCTGCTGCGGCAAGAGCGCCCAACCGGAGGCCTCGTCCTGCCAGCGCGCACCCAGCACGGCCGTGGCGGCCATCAGGACAAGCGACAACGCCAGCGTCATCAACGGCCGACGGCTGAGCACCCGGCTGTGGCGAACCGGCGCCTCGACCAGGTGATAGGACACAAACGCCAAGCCCAGGCTGACGCCGACCAGCAGCACCGGATGCGCCGGGCGACCCATGACGGTGACCGTGGCGCCCAGTATCAAAATCGGCCAGTGCCACAGATACCAGGCATAGGAAACCTGCCCCAGCCGTCGCAGCGGGGCGCGCGACAGCACACTGCCCACACCCCGCGCCGATGCCTGCGTGCCGGCGGCCAGTATCAGCGCCGTGCCCACCGAAGGCAGCAGCGCCCACCCACCCGGATAGGCGTAGTGCGTGTCCAGCAACAAGCCGGCACCCAGCACCAGCGCCAAACCGATCCAGCCGCCCACGGTCCGTCGCCCGGCAACGCTGGCCCACGCCAGCCAGCGCGTCACAGGGCCGACCCGAGTGCCATCATCCGAAAACGCCAGCAACGTCACCGCACCCAGCGCGAACTGCCAGGCGCGTGACGGCATCAGGTAAAACCCCTGGGCGGGCTGCGTGTAGGTCAGAAAAACCGACAGCGCCAGGCACAGACCCACCGCCGCGAGCATGCCGCCGCGCAGGCGCTGCCAGTTCCGGGTGGCACCCTGCCATTGCCAGCTACCGACCAGAAACAGCACCAGCACCGGCCACACCAGGTAGAACTGCTCCTCCACCCCCAGCGACCAGGTGTGCAAAAAAAGGTTGGTCCCCGCGGCCGGACCGAAGTAATCCAGTCTGGAAAAAACGAAATGAAGATTGCTCAACCACACCGACGCGGCACTTGCGGCTCGTGCTTGCTCGGGTTGCTCGAAAGGCGCCAGCAGCACCGCCGCCAGCAGCGCGGTACCGATCACCATGAGCAACAGCGCCGGTAGCAAGCGGCGCAGGCGGCGGGCGTAGAAATCGAACAGCCGCACGTGGCCGGTAGTGCGGATTTCCTGCACCAGCAGGCCGGTGATCAGGTAGCCGGACAGGACAAAAAAAACATCCACGCCGACAAAGCCGCCGGCGAGCCATGGCACCCCGGCATGGGCCGCGACCACCAGTGCGATGGCCACTGCCCGCAGGCCCTCGATGTCGGCCCGATAGCCAAGGCGGTAAGCGTGCGCGTCGGGCACGTCGACGGCACGGGCCGACACATCTGGGGTCACGCGCATTCTTCCTGGCAGGCGACGATGTCCGAATATCGACGCGCCGTCATGAGCTGGACGTTTTGGATCGGGTTAAGGACACGCGCGACTGGTCGGCGATTCCGTCACGACAGCCTGTATCGGAACATTCCCTCACATGCTGCGCCGGTACTGCCCGCCCACCTGATACAGCGCGTGGCTGATCTGGCCAAGCGTGGCGTGCTGGGTGGCGTCCATCAGGGCAGCGAAGGTGTTGTCGCCGGCCGTGGCGGCCTGCTGCAACTGCTCCAGCGCCGGGCCCGTGCTTTCGGCCTGGCGGGCCTGAAAGCCGCTGACGGCGTCCAGCTGCAGCTGTTTTTCGTCGGCGGTGGAGCGGATCAGCTCGCCGGTGAATTCGGCATCCTGCACGCCGCCGCGGGCCAGGTACGTGTTCACGCCCACGATCGGCAGGCTGCCGTCGTGTTTCTTGTGCTCGTAGTAGAGGCTTTCTTCCTGGATCTTGCCGCGCTGGTACTGCGTTTCCATGGCGCCCAGCACGCCGCCGCGTTCGGACAGGCGCTCGAATTCCTGATAGACGGCCTCCTCCACCCGATCAGTCAGGTGTTCGATGATGAAACTGCCCTGCAGCGGGTTTTCGTTCTTGTTCAGGCCCAGCTCCTTGGTGATGATGAGCTGGATGGCCACCGCCCGACGCACGGATTCTTCAGTCGGCGTGGTGATGGCCTCGTCGTAGGCGTTGGTGTGCAGGCTGTTGCAGGTGTCGTACAGGGCGTACAGCGCCTGCAGCGTGGTGCGGATGTCGTTGAACTGGATTTCCTGCGCGTGCAGGGACCGGCCGCTGGTCTGGATGTGGTACTTCATCATCTGCGCCCGGGGACTCGCACCGTAGCGCTCGCGCAGCGCCCGCGCCCAGATGCGGCGGGCCACGCGGCCCAGCACGGCGTATTCCGGGTCCATGCCGTTGCTGAAGAAGAACGACAGGTTGGGGGCGAAGTCGTCGATGGCCATGCCGCGCGCCAGGTAGTACTCGACGATGGTGAAGCCGTTGGCCAGCGTGAAGGCGAGCTGGCTGATCGGGTTCGCACCGGCTTCGGCGATGTGGTAGCCGGAGATCGACACCGAATAGAAGTTGCGCACCTGCTGGTCGACGAAGTACTGCTGGATGTCGCCCATCATGCGCATGGCGAATTCGGTGCTGAAGATGCAGGTGTTCTGGGCCTGGTCTTCCTTCAGGATGTCCGCCTGCACGGTGCCGCGCACGGTCTTTAGCGTGTCGGCCTTGATGCGGCCGTAGGTGTCGGCATCGACCAGCTGGTCGCCGGTCACGCCCAGCAGGCCCAGACCCAGGCCGTCATTGCCTTGCGGCAGCTCGCCGTCGTAGGCCGGGCGCGGCTTGCCGGCCAGCAGCTGGTCGATTTTCTGCTGCGCCTGCGGCCACTGCCCCGTCGCCCGCAGGTGTTTTTCCACCTGCTGGTCGATGGCGGCGTTCAGGTACATGGCCAGGATCATCGGCGCCGGGCCGTTGATGGTCATGGACACCGAGGTGGTCGGGCTGCACAGGTCGAAGCCCGAGTAGAGCTTCTTCATGTCGTCCAGGCAGCAGATGGACACGCCGGAGTTGCCGACCTTGCCGTAAATGTCCGGCCGCGGGTGCGGGTCTTCGCCGTACAGCGTGACCGAATCAAAGGCCGTCGACAGGCGCACTGCCGGCTGGCCCATCGACAGGTAGTGAAAGCGCCGGTTGGTGCGCTCGGGCGTGCCCTCGCCGGCGAACATGCGCGTCGGGTCTTCGCCCGCACGCCGGTACGGAAAGACGCCGCCGGTGTAGGGGTAGGCGCCCGGCAGGTTCTCGTTGCCCAGGTAGCGCAGCAGCTCGCCCCAGTCGCGGTAACGCGGCGGCGCGAGCTTGGGGATGCGCAGGCGCGACAGGGTCTCGACGTAGTTGTCGCCGGTCACGGCCCGGCCGCGCACGTCGTAGCTGTAGTGCTCGGCAGTGACCGCGTCGCGGCGGGCCGGCCACTGGCGCAGCAGCTCCGTCGATTCGTCACTCAGTTCGCCCAGCGCCGCGTTGTAGCGCTGGCGCAGGGTCAGCAGGCTGCGGTCGCCGCCATCCGTGAGCGCCGTGGCCGGATACGGCGCCAGCGGTTCGGGCAGCGCCGGGTCGTCCAGGGATTTGAGGCTCTCGTAGTGGCTCTGGGCCAGGCTGGCGGCGTCCGCTTCGCGCTCCAGCCGGGCGCGGATGGCGCGCCCTTCGCCGGCGATGTCGGCCAGATAGCGGCTGCGGGCACCGGGGATCAACGCCTGCGCGCGCGGCTCGCGCTGGCTTACGTCGAGCTGCGGCATCCAGCGGGCGGCCTCCAGGCCGAGCTTGTCCACCATGCGCCGGCACAGGGACACGAACAGCCAGTTCACGCCCGGATCGTTGAACTGGCTGGCGATGGTCGGGAACACCGGCACGTCCTGGTCCGGCAGCTCGAAGGCCAGGCGGTTGCGCTTCCACTGCTTGCGCACGTCGCGCAGGGCATCCTCGGCACCGCGCTTCTCGAACTTGTTCAGCACCACGAGATCGGCGTAATCGAGCATGTCGATTTTTTCGAGCTGGGTGGCGGCACCGTACTCGCTGGTCATCACGTAGATCGGCAGGTCGACCAGGTCGACGATTTCCGTATCGCTCTGGCCGATGCCGGCGGTCTCGACCAGGATCAGCCCGAAGCCGCAGTCGGCCAGGAACTCGATCTCGTCCTTGAGCACCACGGACGTGGCCAGGTGCGAGCGGCGCGTGGCCACCGAGCGCATGAAGATGCGTTCGTCCGCCAGCGCGTTCAGGCGAATGCGGTCGCCCAGCAGCGCCCCGCCGGTGCGCCGACGCGTGGGGTCCACCGCCAGCATGGCCACGCGCAGGTCCGGAAAATGGCGCGTGAAGCGCAGCAGCAATTCGTCCGTGAGGCTCGACTTGCCGGCCCCGCCGGGACCGGTGATGCCGAGCACCGGCGGACGCGGCGCGCCGGGCTTGGGCCAAACGGCCGACAGGCGGGACCTGGCCTGTGCCTCGCCGTGCAGGTTCTCGATGGCCGTCAGGCAGCGGGCGATGGGCAGGTGCTCGTGCGGCCCGGCCGGGCGGATCGGCAGGGTTTCCACGCGGTGGTCCACGGTGCGGGCGAGCATGTCGGCGATCATGCCTTCCAGACCCAGCGCGCGGCCGTCGTGCGGACTGTAGATGCGCTCCACGCCGTAGGTTTCCAGCTCGCGGATTTCGGCCGGCACGATCACCCCGCCGCCGCCGCCAAACACCCGCACATGGGCGGCGCCGACCTGGCGCAGCAGGTCCACCATGTACTTGAAGTACTCGACGTGCCCGCCCTGGTAGGACGACACGGCGATGCCGTCGGCGTCTTCCTGCAGAGCCGCGCGCACGATCTCCTGCACGCCACGGTTGTGGCCCAGGTGAATCACCTCGGCGCCCTGGTCCTGCATCAGCCGGCGCATGATGTTGATGGCCGCGTCGTGGCCATCGAACAGCGAGGCGGCAGTGATGAAGCGCAGCGGCCGGCTGGCCGTCACCGCCTCGGTTTCGGGCGAGTGCGCAGGATGCATGGGCGGGACTCCGTGAGCGGGGGGCGCTGCGCAAGCACGTGCGGGCGCCCGTGTAGCGGGCATTCTAAACGGCCGTCAGGATGACGCGACGCGTAGCGGCGATCCGACCTCGCCGCCCGATGGCGGGACTGGCGCGCGACGTCCGGGCGCCCCAGTGTGGCGCAGCGAATTGCGCCCTGCACCGCGTTGACGTGCGGGCCCGCCGCACCGGCGCTGGCCGCCCAACAGCGCCGAGCGACTCCGATCGACGGACCCGCGCAGGCCCTGTGCGCTGTGCATTGACAGCCGCTCCCGCTCGTGTGGCACGCCTGCTGCATACTGCACTGCATACCAGTGGGCAACGGAGGGGCAGAGTGACTCGGACGGTATCGATTCATTCCTATCGCGGCGGCACCGGCAAGTCCAATCTGGTGGCCAATCTGGCGGCAGCGCTGGCGCGCGCCGGCCAGCGCGTGGGTGTTGTGGATACCGACATTCAGTCGCCGGGCATCCACGTGCTGTTCGGCCTGGCCCCGGACCAGATCGGCCGCACGCTGAATGACTTCCTGTGGGGCAACTGCGACATGATCGCCGCCACCTATGACAGGACCACCGTACTTGGACAGTGCACCGGATCGGTGCATCTGGTGCCCTCCAGCATCAAGGCCGGCGACATTGCGCGCATCGTCAAGCACGGCTTCGACGTGGCGCTGCTCAACGATGGCTTCCAGCAACTGAGCGAGGCACTGGGCCTGGATTTTCTGCTGGTCGACACGCACCCCGGCGTCAACGAGGAAACGCTGCTCTCGATCGCGGTATCCGACACCTTGCTGCTGATCGTGCGACCGGACCGGCAGGACTTCCAGGGCACCGCGGTGACGGTCGATCTGGCGCGGCAACTGGACGTGCAGGATGCCAATATCGTTCTGAACAAGGTTCTGCCCGGCATGGACCGGGCGGTGCTCAAGGCGCGCGCCGAAGAAGCCTTCGGCATCCCGGTGCTGGCCATATTGCCGCTGTGCGAAGGGCTGCTCAGCCTGGGCAGCGAGAGCATATTCGGCCTGAGTTCGCCGGACGATCCCTACGCGGTCGCCGTGAGCGCCATGGCCGCCCGCTTGTTGCGCTAGCGGTCAGGAGACAGCGAGATGGAGGATCGGCCTTCCGACATTGGCGCCCTGGTGCGCGGCATCCGCACGGCGGTCTCGCCGTTTCGAAACACCCTGCGTGAGCTGCACCGCCGTTATCGTGATCTGGACGAAGGCCGGGTGGCCGACTACATCCCGGAGCTGGCCACCGCGAACCCGGCCTGGTTTGGCGTAGCGGTGGCGGGCGCTGGCGACGGACAGCTGTTCGAGGCCGGCGACTGCGAGCAGGAGTTCACCATCCAGTCGATTTCCAAGCCCTTCGTGTTCGGCCTGGCGCTGGAGGACCACGGGCGCGAAGCGGTCGCCGCGCGGGTCGGGGTGGAGCCAACCGGCGACGCTTTCAATTCCATCATCAAGCTCGACGAAGGCAGCCACCGGCCCCACAACCCGATGGTCAACGCCGGCGCCATCGCCACCGCCGCACTGATCAAGGGCGATACCCATGTGGAGCGCTTGAATCGCCTGCTGGACATGTTCGGCCGTTACATCGGCCGGCGGCCCAAGGTGGACGTTGCCGTGTACGCCTCGGAACGGCAAACCGGCCACCGCAACCGCTCCATCGCTCACCTGCTGCTGAACTTCGGCATGCTGCCGCCCAACGTTGAGGAGGTTCTGGACCTCTACTTCCAGCAGTGCTCGATCCTGGTGACGGCCCGCGACCTGGCCATGATGGCGGCCACGCTGGCCAACGGCGGCGTCAATCCGGTTACCGGCGTGCGGGCCCTGCAGGCCGAGTACGTGCAGGACCTGCTGAGCATCATGTACACCTGCGGCATGTATGACTACGCCGGCCAATGGGCTTACGATGTCGGCCTTCCAGCCAAGAGCGGCGTCTCCGGAGGGGTCATGACAGTCGTTCCCGGCCGCATGGGCATGGCGGTGTTCTCGCCGCCGCTGGACAGTCACGGCAACAGTGTGCGCGGCGTGGCGGTGTGCCGGGACCTGTCGCGGCACTTCGGCCTGCATTGTTTCGGCAGCGCGTCGCTGGCCGGCGGGACGCAGCTGCCCTGGCCCGCCCCCGGCCGCGTGGCCGAATCGGCCCCACCGGCATGAGCGACGAGCCTGCGGGGCAGCCGACAGTCCAGCTGTCGGCGCACCTGGTGCATGACCTGCGCACGCCGATCAACGCCATTCTTGGCTATTCGAGCTTGCTGATCGAGGACACGCCGGACGATCCGGAGCTGCACCGTCGGGTCGAGCCGGTGCGCCGGTCCGGTGAGAGCCTGAACGACCTGATCGGCGCGCTGCCCCGCAGCGGTCCACTGCCGGCCGACTGGCTGGCGGCGATGCAGGAGCCGCTGGCCCTGCTCGAGACAGGCATCGCCGAATTGCGGTCCTGGGACGGCGCACCGCAGGAAGACGTGGATCACATCGAAACGGCGCGTGGACGGCTGATCGCGCTGCTGGCCCGACTGGCCGTCAACGAGGATCCGACGGCGACAGATAGCGTCCCCGCCCCGTCCGCGCCCCTGCCGGAAGCCGTCTTGCACACGGGAGGCGGCGCAGCCATCCTGGTGGTCGATGACAATGATCTGAACCGGGACCTGCTCAGCCGCCGCCTGCAGCAGCTGGGCCATCAGGTGGACGAGGTCGGCGATGGCGATACCGCGCTGCGCATGCTGCGTCGGCGCCCGTACGACCTGCTGCTGCTGGACATCATCATGCCCGGGCTGGACGGCTTTCAGGTGCTGGAACTGCTGCAGGCCGACGCCGAACTGGCAGCACTGCCGGTGCTGGTGATCTCGGCGCTCACCGAAATGGACAGCGTGGCGCGCTGCATCGAACTGGGCGCGGTCGATTTCCTGCCCAAGAATGTCGATCCGGTGGTGCTGCGCGCCCGGGTGCACCGCTCGCTGGAACAAAAACGTGCCCGGGACCGGGAAACCGGCTACCTGAAGGACGTGGCACAACTGACCGCGGCCGCGGCCAGTGTGCGCGATGCCCAGCCGGTGGACACGGCCGCCGTGGATCGCGTCGGTGAGCGCGGCGACGATCTTGGCGAGCTGGCCCGCGCCTTCGGGCGCATGGTGCAGGAAATCAACCAGCGGGAAGCGGCCCTGCGTGCCCAGCTGGCAGAAATTCACCGCCTGGAAGTCGACGCCGTCAGCCGCTCGCAAGCGGTGGCCGAGATCACCGAAAGCGAATATTTCCAGGACTTGCGGGCCAAGGCGCGCGCCCTGCGCGAGCGCTGAGGCGTCGGGGACGGCCCCTCACACGGAGCCTGATTTCTCCAGCAGGCTGGCAATCTTGGCCAGCAGCCGGTCCAGATCGATCGGCTTGGTGTCGTAATCGTCGCAGCCGGCCGCCATCGCCTTGTCACGATCCTCGCTCATGGCGTGAGCAGTCAAGGCGATGATCGGGATGTGCGCGGTGGCCGCATCGGCTTTCAGGCGACGGGTAGCCTCCCAGCCGTCGATCACCGGCAGGCTCATGTCCATCAGAATCAGTGCCGGCGAATCGCTGGTCGCGCGCGCCACGCCCAGGGCGCCATCCTCGGCAATCACCACCTCGAAGCCCTTGCGAAGCAGTCGGCGCGACAGCATGTCGCGGTTCATCTCGTTGTCCTCGACCAACAATATTCTGGGCATGTTCGTTCATCCTCCCGCTGCCCGGGCTTCCGGGCGGGTATCGCGCAGCGCAATGCTGATCTGCGCCTGCAGCGCGCTGCGGGTCAAAGCCGACTTGCTGATTCTCAGTGCCCGATGGCGGTCCAGCTCGGCCAGTTCATCGCCGGCCAGATCCTGGGACGTGACGATGATGACCGGCGTCGGTATCTGGCTGTGTTCGGCAGCCCGCAGCCGGGTCAGAAATTCGAGCCCGCCCATGCCCGGCATCACCCAGTCCAGCAGGATCAAGTCCGGCTGACGCTGCTGCATCATCTCGTACGCCTGCCAACCATCGTTGGCCTCCATGATGTACCAGCTGCCATCGGCCAGCGCCCGCCGCGTCAGGGCGCGCGATTCAGGGTCATCATCTACCAGCAGCACCGTCCCCTCGCGCGGCACCAGTCCGCAGCGGCGCAGGCTGGCGGCCAGCTGCTGGCGGTCGACCGGCTTGGTCATGAAGTCCGCGGCGCCCAGCGCGAAGGCCATCTCACTGTCGTCGAGCATGGTCAGCACGATGACCGGGATGGGGCGGGTATCCGGATCGGCCTTCAGGGCGGACAACACCGACCAGCCGTCCTGGCGCGGCATCAGCACGTCCAATACGACAGCCTGCGGCCGCAGGCGCCTGACGATGTGCAGACCCTCCTCGCCGGTGGTCGCCGTGACCACCCGATAGCCCTCGCGGCTCAGCAGCCGGCCCAGCAGTTCGAGCATGCCAGGGTCATCGTCGATCACCAGCACCAGGTCACCGCCCTGCGCCACGTCGATGGCGACCTCCACCGTCTGCTGCTCGTTGTCCTCGGCCGCCGTTTCACTGACATGCACCGGCAGGTCGATGGTGAACGTGGAGCCCACACCGGCGGTCGAGCGCACGGTGATGTCGCCGCCCATCATGCGGCAGAACCGTCGGCTGATGCTCAGCCCCAGCCCGGTGCCGCCGAAGCGGCGGGCCGTGGACGAGTCGGCCTGCGCAAAATCCTCGAATACCTTGCCCAGCTGCTCCTGGGTCATGCCGATGCCGGTGTCGGTCACGGCAAAGCGGATGCGCGGGCGCGGGCCGTCGGCGTCGAGCTCGACACTCAGGGTGATGTGGCCGTGGTCGGTGAACTTGGCCGCGTTCGACAGCAGATTGAACAGCGACTGCCTGAGCCGGGTCAGGTCGGCGTGCATGCTTCCAGGCTCATCCGGCACCTGCAGCACCAGCGTATTGCTGTTCCTGGCCACCAGCGGGCGAACCGTGTCGACCACATCGGTCAGCAGGGCCTGCACCGGGAACGTTTCGAGGCTCAGCTCCATCTTGCCGGCTTCGATCTTCGACAGGTCCAGGATGTCGTTGATCAGTGCCAGCAGATGCTTGCCCGAGCTGCGGATGCGCTCCAGGTCCTGCGTCATCTGTGCGGCCTCCGGATCGTCGGCGCGGTCGCCCAGGTCCTCCAGCAGCATCTCGGTATAGCCAATGATGGCGTTCATCGGCGTGCGCAGCTCGTGGCTCATGTTGGCCAGAAAGGTACTTTTCAGCTGATTGGCCTGCTCGGCCGCCAGACGGGCCTCCTCGGTGCTGCGGGAAGCTTGCTGCAACTGGCCGGCCATCTGGTTGATGCCGTGGGCGACATCCGCCAGTTCGTCGTCATGCTCCAGCGGGATGCGGTACGCAAGGTCGCCGCCGCCGATGCGCTCCGCGCCAGCGTTCAGCTGGATCACACGCCGACGCAGGAATACGAAGAAATGCAGGGTGACCACCACCACCAGCACGCCGGTAATGATCAGGTTGACGATGCTGACACGGCGGCTGAGCCGCTCGACCGAGGCATCCTGGGCGGCCACCGCGTCGGCCTGGCGTTGCTGATCGGCCTGCAGGGACGCCAGGTAAACGCGCGCCCGGCGCAGCAGCGACTCGGGCGTGGGCGCGGCAGCGTCCGTGGACCAGGTGCCACGACGCAGATCGTCACACGCCTTCAGCAACGCCTGCCGATCGTTATTGCTGGCCAGGTTTGTGTTGCCGGCAAGCCTGGCCAGCAAGCCGTCCAGCTCCGCAGGCAGGCCCGTGTGTGCTGGATTGGTGCGCGGGTCGAAGGCACGCAACTGCGCCTCGACCCGGGCCAGCAACAACTGATTGCCGGCCGCCACCTGAATGCGATCCACGCTGTTCGAGCGCAGGTACTGGGCGCCCAGCGCCAGCGCCACGTTGATCGCGAACAGCAGCAGGATCAGACCGAACGACAACAGCAACCGCTGCGCTATCGTCATGGACGAAGCACTTCTGCCAACGGCGCGGCAACCTGTGGGCGATTGATTTCGTGCGGCTCGGGCGGAACAGGCCATGTGTGGCCGGGCCACGCGATCACTGCCCCGGCCCGGCGGTCGCGCTCCAGATCGGCCGGCAACACATCACGGCGGCGACGGTTTTTCAGACCCGAATACCCACACTTGCAGCTCCCGCTGGCGCAGCCCTTCAATGGCAGTGACGGCGCCCGATACAGATCAAACACCTGCGTGCGTATCGCCTGCGCGGTGTCGCAGGCGCCTTCCGGGGGCAAGCGCAGCATGATTGCCCAGTACTCGCCAGAGCGCTGCAATTCCTGCAGATGCGCCCGGGGATGACGTGGAGTCTTGCGACGGGTGTTCTTGCGCCGGTCCGCGCGCGCTGGCGACACCGCCTGGCGCGATCCGAACAGCCCCCACAGCGCACTGAACAGGATGCCCAGCACCACCGGAATCGGCAGCAACCAGACGCTGGCCAGCCAGTCCGGGCCGGACAACGTCCGCCAATACTGTGCAGCGCCTGCAATCAGCACGCTGGCGGTCAGCCAGAATGCCCATCGTAACCACCCGCTGCGTCTCGGCTTGGTCGAGCGCACCTTGTGAACCTCGGAGGTCGTGTGTTCGTGAGCCTGTTGTATGCCACGAAGTATGGGTATGGAAGATACCACAGCCATATTGCACTGCGGCATCATGGCATCAACACAAATCTCGATTTTGTGGCACGCGTCACTTACCGGTACGTGGTGTCGCTCACTGGCCACAGGCGCTGCCGCGGACACTGCGTGTGGCGTTGGGCGCGCGACCCGGAAACCGAGGCTGATCGCCGCCAGACAGGGCAACGGCGATCATGCCAGAGTGCTGTGGCTCGTCAACAACCATCCAAGTGCACCAACCCAGGCGAACCGCGCAGCTGTGCGGCCGTAAAATCAGCAGTCCCGACGCGACGGCCCGAGCAACTTTTCCCATGCCCAACCCGAAATTCCCGCCTGTATCGCTCCAGCAATGGCAGGCCGCAGCCGAAAAGTCGCTGCGCGGAAAATCGCTCGACACGCTGACCTGGCACACGCCTGACGGCCTGGCGGTCAAGCCGCTGTACACGGCGGCGGATCTGGCTGGCCTCGAATTTGCCGACACGCTGCCGGGCTTCGAGCCGTTCGTGCGCGGCCCGCAGCCGACCATGTACGCCGGGCGGCCGTGGACCATCCGCCAGTACGCCGGCTTCTCGACCGCCGAGGAATCGAACGCCTTCTACCGCAAGGCGCTGGCGGCCGGCGGCCAGGGCGTGTCGGTGGCCTTCGACCTGGCCACCCACCGCGGCTACGACTCCGACCACCCGCGCGTGGTCGGCGACGTCGGCAAGGCCGGTGTGGCCATCGATTCGGTGGAGGACATGAAAGTCCTGTTCGACGGCATTCCGCTGGACCAGGTCTCGGTGTCGATGACCATGAACGGCGCCGTGCTGCCGGTGCTGGCCGGCTACATCGTGGCGGCCGAGGAACAGGGCGTCGGCCAGGAGCAGCTGTCCGGGACCATCCAGAACGACATCCTCAAGGAGTTCATGGTCCGCAACACCTACATTTACCCGCCCGAACCGTCCATGCGCATCGTCGGCGACATCATCGCCTACACCGCGCAGCACATGCCCAAGTTCAACTCCATCTCGATCTCCGGCTACCACATCCAGGAGGCCGGGGCCACGCAGGCGCTGGAACTGGCCTTCACCCTGGCCGACGGCATGGAGTACGTGCGCGCCGCCCGCGCCGGGGGGCTGGACATCGACGCCTTCGCGCCGCGGCTGTCGTTCTTCTTCGCAATCGGCATGAACTTCTATCTTGAGATCGCCAAGCTGCGCGCGGCGCGGTTGCTGTGGTGGCGGATCATGAAGACGTTCGGCGCCAAGGACCCGCGCTCGCTGATGCTGCGCACGCACTGCCAGACCTCCGGCTGGTCGCTGACCGAACAGGATCCCTACAACAACGTCATCCGCACCACCATCGAGGCCATGGCGGCGGTGTTTGGCGGCACGCAGAGCCTGCACACCAACGCGCTCGACGAGGCCATCGCCCTGCCGACCGAGTTCTCGGCGCGCATCGCCCGCAACACGCAGCTGGTGATCCAGGAAGAAACGCACATCACCAGCGTCATCGACCCCTGGGGCGGCTCCTACCTGATGGAAAAGCTCACCCAGGACATGGCCGACGCGGCCTGGAAGATCATCGAGGAAGTCGAGGCGCTCGGCGGCATGACCAAGGCCATCGAAACCGGCATGCCCAAGCTGCGCATCGAGGAATGCGCGGCCGCCAAGCAGGCGCGCATCGACCGCGGCGAGGACGCCATCGTCGGCATCAACAAGTACCGCCTGGCGACGCAAGACGCCGTCGACACGCTGGAAGTGGACAACGCCAGGGTCCGCGACGGGCAGATCACCCGCCTGCACACGCTGCGCACCAGCCGCGACGAGAGGGCGGTAAGGCAGGCGCTGACGGCGCTGACCGAAGCCGCCCGCAGCGGCGGCGGCAATCTGCTGGCACTGGCCGTCACCGCCACCCGCGCCCGCGCCACGGTCGGCGAGATCAGCGACGCGCTGGAGAAGGTCTACGGCCGCCACCGCGCACAGTCGCAGTCCGTATCCGGCGTGTACGGCGCCGCCTATGCCGGCGACAGCGGCTGGGAGGCGCTGCGTGGCGACATCGAGGCCTTCGAGCGCGACTACGGCCGCCGGCCACGCATCATGGTGGCCAAGCTCGGCCAGGACGGCCACGACCGCGGCGCCAAGGTCATCGCCACCGCGTTTGCGGACCTGGGTTTCGACGTCGACATCGGCCCGCTGTTCCAGACCCCGCAAGAAGCCGCCCGCCAGGCGGTGGAAAACGACGTGCACGTGGTCGGCATATCGAGTCTTGCCGCCGGTCACAAGACGCTGGTGCCGCAAATCATCGAGGCACTGAAAACCGAGGGCGCGGACGACATCCTGGTGGTGGTCGGCGGCGTCATCCCGGCGCAGGATTACGACTTCCTGCGCGCGGCCGGCGTGGCCGGCATCTTCGGCCCCGGCACGGTGATTCCGATCGCCGCGCGCGAGGTGCTGACGGCCATCCGCGCCGCCCGCCCGGCGCACGCCAGCTCTTGAGCCGCATCGACCAGGCCGCGCTGGCGGATGCGCTGCGCGCGGGCGAACGGCGCGCGCTGGCGCAGGCCATCACGCTGGTGGAATCCACCCGCCCGCAGGACCGGCCGCGCGCAGACGCCCTGCTGGCAACCCTGGCGCCGCACACCGGCACGGCGGTGCGTCTTGGTATCAGCGGCGTGCCGGGCGTTGGCAAGTCCACCTTCATCGAGGCGCTCGGACTGCACCTGATCGCCAGCGGCCACCGCCTGGCGGTGCTGGCGGTGGACCCGTCCAGCCAGCGCACGGGCGGCTCGATCCTGGGCGACAAGACGCGCATGGAACTGCTGTCGCGCGAGCCGGCGGCCTTCATCCGGCCCTCGCCGGCCGGCGGCAACCTGGGCGGCGTCGCCAGCCGAACGCGTGAGAGCCTGCTGCTGTGCGAAGCGGCCGGTTACGACGTGGTGATCGTCGAGACCGTCGGCGTCGGCCAGTCCGAAACCGCCGTCGCCGGCATGGTCGACTGCTTCCTGCTGCTGCAACTGCCCAATGCCGGCGACGAGCTGCAGGCGCTCAAGAAAGGCGTGGTGGAGCTGGCGGACCTCATCGTCATCAACAAGGCCGACATCAACCCGCAGGCCGCGGCGCTGGCCAAAAGCCAGTTCGAAGTGGCGCTGCACCTGCTGCGGCCGGCCTCGCCCAACTGGTCGCCACCGGTGCTGGCATGCAGCGCGCTGCGTCAGGAGGGCGTGACCGGGGTGTGGGACACCGTGTTGCGTTTTCACGCCGTCCTGTCCGGCAGCGGCGAACTGGCCAGCAAGCGCGCGCACCAGGCCGTGAACTGGCTGTGGACGCTGATCGGCGACGCGCTGCAGCAGGGTTTTCGCAGTCACCCCGCGGTGGCGGCGGCGGTGGACCAGCTGACGCAGGCCGTCATCGACGGCAGCCTCACACCAACCGCCGCCTGTCAGCGGCTGCTGAGCCTGTATCGTCCGGCGGGTTGAGCCCAACCGCGCACCGCGCGACGGCCGACTTCAGAAACCGCGCGCCTCACGGATGCGCCGGTAGGCGTCGTTGATGGCCTGCGCGCGGGCCGTGGCGCCCGGATCGTTGCCAGCCCGGTCCGGATGATGGCGGCTCATCAGGCGCCGGTAGGCGCTCTTGATCGCCGCCTGGTCGGCGCTGGCCGGCACGCCCAGCACCGCGTAGTCCTGCTCGATGCGCGGCGCCGACGGCCCCACGCGCCGGCCGCCGCCGGCCGCGCCGGACTGGCCAAGCACCGTATCCAGAAGCGCCGCCGGCAGGCCCAGACGCGACAGCACACCCGCCAGCGCCTGGCGCGAGGCGGCGGACAGGCGTCCGTCGGCGGTAGCGACCGACACCTGCATCTGCAGCAGCGTTCGCAGCAGGCGGGCATCGGCACCCGCCTGGGCGCGAAACTCACCAACACCGCGGGCGACCGAAAAATCCGCCCGCTTGCCGGCCTCGAAACGCGCCATGGCCCGCTGGCGCTGCGTGGCGCTCAGGTCCAGGCGCTGCATCCAGGCCTCGGCAGCGGCAATTTCGGCCTCGCTGACGCGCCCGTCGGCCTTGGCGATGTAACCCATCAGCGCAAAGCCGCTGTCGACCAGCGCGTCCAGGCGCAGGCGCCGACGCGGCTGCGGGACCTCGTGCGCACGGGCCTGGTCCACGGTGTGCCCGGCAGCGACACCCAGCATGGCGCCCAGCGGCCCGCCCACCGCGAGCCCGGCCACGCCGCCAATCAGCTTGCCCCAGAAAGCCATCAGTCGCGTTGCTCCTGAATTAACCGCGCCGCGAGCCAGCCACGCACGGAGTTGAACACGGCCAGGGCCGGCAGTGCGGCCAGCTCGTCGCGCCGCAGCACCCCTTCCCGGATTCGGCCCTCGCGCAGCAACGCAGCACGCAGGGTGCCGGGCAGCAGGCCGCAGCGCAGCGGCGGCGTGTGCCACTGACCGGCGCGCAGGAAAGCGATGTTGGCGATCGTGGTTTCCGTCAGCTCGCCGCGGCGGTTCCACAGCAGTACGTCGTCGGCGGTCGGATGCAGCGCGCGGGCCTGGTCGTAGATGTCACGCCGGGTGGTCTTGTGAAACAGCATCGGATCGGCCGCATCGACCGGTGTGGCGGCCAGCGCCAGCGTCCACAGCCGGCGGCCCGGCCAGTCCAGCGCCGCCGCCTCGACGCGCAGATCGCCGTCCGCCGCCAGCTCCAGCCGCACCCGCTGTGGCGTGCACGCGAAACCGGCCGCCGCGGTTTGCAGCGCCACCCGGGCCGCGCCAGCCGGCAAGCGGATGCCGGACCAGATGGCCGAATCCCGCAGCCGCCGCAGGTGTTCTTCGAGCAAGAAATAACCCTCGGCCGGCGTCCAGCGCAGGGTCTCGATCAGCCCGAACGGCGCCGGCGGCCGACGCAGCGCCCGCGCCTTGAGGCGACACTCGCGCGCCTCGGCCTGCGGCACCGAATCCCACACGATGCCGCTGCCGGTGCCGAACTGGGCCCGGCCGGTGTGGCGATCGACCAGCAGCGTGCGGATGGCAACGTTGAAGCTGGCCGTGCCGTCCGGCGCCGCGTAACCGATGCTGCCGCAGTAAATGCCCCGCGGCGAGCGCTCGCGCCCGGCAATCTGGCGCATGGCCTGCACCTTGGGCGCGCCGGTGACGGACGCGGCGGGGAACAGCGCGCGCAGTGTTTCGGTCAGACTGGCCTGGCTTTGCGCCTGCACGCGGCTGATCATCTGCCACACGCCGGGGTGGCGTTGCACCTCGAACAGCCGCGGCACAGTCACACTGCCCGGCCGAGCGATGCGGCCAAGATCGTTGCGCGCCATGTCGGTGATCATCAGGTTCTCGGCCCGCTCCTTGGGCGAGTGGCGCAGTGCCCGGGCCAGGCGCCGGTCCTCGGCCAGCGTGCGGCCGCGCCGGGCAGTGCCCTTCATCGGCCGGCACTCGATCAGCTCACCGGCGCGGGCGAACAGCAGCTCCGGCGAGGCGCTGGCCACCACGTAGCGGCCCAGGTCCAGATAGGCGCCGTGCGTGGCCGTGCGCGCCGCGTTCGCGAACCAGGCCCACGCATCGCCCTGCCAGGCGGCCCGCAGGCGCTGGGTGAAGTTCACCTGATAGCAATCGCCGGCACCCAGCGCGCGCCGGATGTCCGACACCGCCTCCAGGTAGTCGGCCTGTGCCAGCTCGGCCTGCCAGCGCGCGGCCGGCGGCGGGGCGATGAGCGGCCACTCGACATGCCGCGCGCCGCGGTAGAAGCCGAACCACAGCAGCGGAAACGCCCCGCCGGCACGCACCGCCAGTGCCGGATCGAAGGCCGGCGCCGCCTCGTAGGCGAGCATGCCGACTGCGTACAGGCCGTCGGCGAGCGCGCGCTCAACCTGGGCCAGCGCCGGCAAGACCGCGTCCACGGTAGCGGCCTCGACCTGGCCGACCGGCTCGAAAAACTGCAACCAGCGGCCGTCGACACCCCTCAGCAACGGCCCGGACAGCGCCTCACCGGTCAGCGGACGGGTCCTCCTCCACGTACGCACGGCGCAGGTGCACGGGCGGCTGGGTGCGTCGACGCACGCGGATGTTCAGCATCTCGACACCGACCGAGAAGGCCATCGCGAAGTAGATGTAGCCACGCGGGATGTGCATGTCCAGGCCCTCCCCGATCAGCGCCATGCCGACCAGCACCAGGAAGCTGAGCGCCAGCATCTTGATCGTCGGGTGGCGTTCGATGAACTCATGAATGGCGCTGGCCGCCACCAGCATGATGCCGACCGAGATCACGATCGCCAGCACCATCACCGGGATGTCGTTGGCCATGCCGACCGCGGTCAGCACCGAGTCGATCGAGAACACGATGTCGAGCAGCACCACCTGCACGATGACGGCCGCGAACGAAGCCACCGCACGGGCCGTGCCGCCACCCTCCTCGCCTTCCAGGCCGGAGTGGATTTCGAGCGTGCTCTTGGCGAGCAGGAACAGGCCACCGGCAATCAGGATCAGGTCACGCCCGGAAATCTCGTAACCCAGCAGCGCAAACAGCGGCTGGGTAAACCCGAGCAGCCAGGACAGCGACAGCAGCAACAGGATTCGCATGCCCATGGCCAGCCCCAGGCCGATCTGGCGCGCCTTGGCCTGCTGCGCCTGCGGCAGCCTGGCGACCAGAATCGACAGGAAAATCACGTTGTCGATGCCCAGCACGATCTCGATGGCGGTCAGCGCGCCCAGCGCCAGCCATGCTTCGGGGCTCGATATCCAGCCGAACAAGTCCATTCAGTCCTCCTTGATGGTTGCCGTCATCAGCGGCCGCGTAGCCACTGCACCCCCTCCCGGTAGGAGCGGCCCATGGCCGCGACCGCCGCGGCCTCGATGCGGCACAGGGTCACGCCCCGGATAAACGTCCGGTCGCGGGCATGGCCCGCTCCTACAAAACAATTCAGACCGCCGGCAAGCGATCCGTGAACACCCCGTCCACGCCCAGCAACGCCAGGCGGGCCGCCTCGTGCGCCGTGTTGACGGTGAACACCCACAACCGGCACCCGGCGCCGTGCGCCGCCGTCACCGCCGCGGCGTCCACCTGGTCCAGCGCGCAGCCGATGACGCTGGCCTGCACGGCCCGCGCCGCGGCGCAGGTTTGCGCATCCACCCGTTCGGCAAGGACGCCAAGCGGCAGCGCGGGCAGCGCCGCCCGCAGTGCCTTCAGCTGCGTCCAGTCGAACGACGACGCCAGCAGGTCGCCGGCCGACCAGCCGCCTGCCAGCGCATCCCGCAGCAGCGGCAGCAACCGCGGTGCCACGCCCGGTCCTTTCAATTCCAGATTCACCGCACAGCGCCCGCGGCACAGCTCCAGCACCTCCTGCGGCAGCGGAATGCGTTCGCCGTTGCCGGCGTCGAGCGCCCGCAGCGCGGCCAGCGCTCGACTGGCCACCGGTCCGTGGCCATCGGTGGTGCGCTCCAGCGTGTCGTCGTGGATCACCACCAGCCCGTCGGCGCAGGCCTGCACGTCCACCTCCACCCACGCCGCGCCCAGTGCGATGGCGCGGCGGATGGCAGCCAGGGTGTTCTCCGGCGCCTCGCAACTGGCGCCGCGGTGGGCAATGCGCAGCACTGTCTTGGGTCGGCCACTCTCAGTCGGCAAGGTCCAGGCGCGCGCGCTCGGCCGGCGAGGCGCAGCTCACGCCAAGGTCATTCACCAGGCCGTCGGCGATGCCGTAAATCCAGCCATGCACCGTTACCTCCTGGCCGCGTGCCCAGGCACCGCACATCACCGTGCTGTCGCACACCGCCCGCACCTGGGCACGCACGTTGTGCTCGCACAGCGCGTCCAGGCGCTGGTCGGCCGGCAGGCTGTCGATATCCCGGTGCTGCCGGTACACGGTTTCGATGTTGCGCAGCCAGTTGTCGATCAGGCCCAGCGGCTGGCCGTCGAGCACCGACTGCACGGCGCCGCAGCCGTAATGCCCGCAAACGATGACGTGATCGACGTGCAGCACCTCGACCGCGTACTGGAGCACGGCCAGGAAGTTCAGGTCCGTCTGGTGCACCAGGTTGCCGACGTTGCGGTGCACGAATATCTCGCCCGGCAGCAGACCGACGATCTGGTTGGCCGGCACGCGGCTGTCGGAACAGCCGATCCACAGGTAGTGCGGGCGCTGCTGGCCCAGCAGCCGGGTGAAGAATTCCGGGTCGCTGGCGGTGGCGCGCGCCGACCAGGCGCGGTTGGCGTCGATGAGTTTGTTCAGGTCGGACATGGGGGAGTCGCGTGGCAGGTGATCGGGACATCCGGACAAGACCCGGACAGGCAAGGATTATGCCGGTGTCACAGCACCCCTGCCGCGCGCAGCGCCGCGATGTCGGCCGCGCTGCGGCCGAGCAGCCCACCGAGCACCGCGTCGGTGTGTTCGCCCAGGCGCGGCGGCGGCAGGTGATAGGTCACCGGCGTTTCGGAAAAATGGAACGGGCTGCCGACCAGCGGCACCTGTCCGGCCGCCGGGTGCGGCAGCTCGATGCGCAGCCCGCGCGCCGTGACCTGCGGCAGCTCGAACACCTGTGCGATGTCGTTGATGCGCCCGGCCGGCACGTCCACGGCGCACAGGGCTTCCTCCCAGGCCAGCGCCGGGCGGGTGGCGAAAATCTGCTGCAGGTGCGCCACCAGCTCCACCCGATTGCGGACCCGACCGGCGTTGGCCGCATACCGGGGGTCGTCGGCCAGCTGCGGCTCGCCGGCCACCGCGCACAGGCGGCGGAACTGCGCGTCGTTGCCGACCGCCAGCACCAGCGGCCCGTCGGCGGCCCGGAACACCTCGTAGGGCACGATGTTGGCGTGCGCGTTGCCATAGCGGCCCGGCACCTTTCCGCCGATGAACCAGTTCATCGCCATCACCGCCATGCTGGCCACCTGCACGTCCAGCAGCGCCAGATCGATGTACTGCCCGCGTCCGCTGACGCCGCGCTGCACCAGTGCCGCCAGCACGCCGATGGCCGCGTGCATGCCGGTGGTCAGATCCGCATAGGCGATGCCCAGTTTCTGCGGCCCGCCGCCGGGGCGGTCGTCGCGCTCGCCGGTGACGCTCATCAGCCCGCCCATGGCCTGGATGATGAAGTCGTAGCCGGCACGGCTGGCCAGCGGACCGGTCTGCCCGAAGCCGGTGATCGAGCAGTAAACAAGGCGCGGGTTGATCTGCGACAGCGCGGCGTAATCGAGGCCGTAACGGGCCAGATCGCCGACCTTCAGGTTCTCCAGCAGCACATCGCTGACCGCCGCCAGCTCGCGCACCAGCGCCTGGCCCTCGGGCCGGGTGAAGTCCACCGTCACCGACTTCTTGCCGCGGTTGGTGGCAAAGAAATAGGCGGCGTCGGGCGTGTCCTGCCCGTCGCGGTCCTTCACGTACGGCGGGCCCCACGAACGCGTGTCGTCGCCGCGGCCGGGGCGCTCGATCTTGATCACCTCGGCGCCCATGTCGGCCAGCATCTGGCTGCACCACGGCCCGGCCAGCACGCGCGACAGGTCGAGCACGCGCAGGCCGGCAAGCGGGCCTGCCTTGTTGTCTGCCATCACGCGCGTTCCAGGATCACGGCCAGGCCCTGCCCGACGCCGATGCACAGGCTGACCGCGGCGTAGCGACCACCGCCGGCAGCAAGCTGGCGCGCCGCGGTCAGCGCCAGACGCGCACCCGACGCGCCGAGTGGATGGCCGATGGCGATGGCGCCGCCGTTGGGATTCACGCGGGCGTCGTCGAAAGGCAGCTCCAGCAGCTTCAGGCACCCCAGCACCTGCGCCGCGAAGGCCTCGTTGATCTCGATGACATCGAGGTCTTGCAGCCGCACGCCCGCCCGCGCCGCCGCCTTGGGGATCGCCAGCGCCGGCCCGATGCCCATCACCCGCGGCGCCACGCCCACGGCGGCGCCGGCCAGGATGCGCGCCAGGGGCTTGATGCCCAGCCGCTCGCCCAGCGCCCGGCTGCCGACCAGCAGCGTCGCCGCGCCGTCGTTGATGCCGGAGGCGTTGCCGGCGGTGGTCACGCCGTCTGCGCTCAAGGGCCGCAATTTGGCCAGCGCCTCGGCAGTGCTTTGCGGGCGCGGATGCTCGTCGGCGCTGATCACGGTCGGGGGCGCCTTGCTGCCGCTGGGCACCTCGACGGGCGTGATCTCGCCGGCAAAAAAGCCTTCCGCCAGGGCGCGTGCGTAGCGCGCTTGGGAGCGCGCCGCGTAGGCATCGCTGTCTGCGCGCGTAATGCTGTATTCGGCCGCCACGTTGTCGGCCGTCTGCGCCATGCTGTCCTCGCCGAACTGGGCGCCGATCATTGGGTTTGGAAAGCGCGCGCCGATGGCCGAATCGAACACCCTGAAGTCGCGGCTGAAGGCCTGCTCGGCCTTGCCGACCACGAACGGCGCCCGGCTCATGCTCTCCACGCCGCCGGCCAGGTACAGCTCGCCCTCGCCGCAGGTGATGGCGCGGGCGGCGTCCAGCACCGCCGCCAGGCCGGACGAGCACAGGCGATTGACCGTCTGCCCCGGCACCGCGGCGCCCAGCCCGGACAGCAGCGCAACGTGCCGGGCCACGTTGCGCGCGTCCTCGCCGGCCTGGCAGGTGCAGCCGAGCAACACGTCCTCGACCGGCGTACCGGCCAGCCCGTAGCGATCCACCACCGCCCGTGTCACCTGCGCGGCCAGGTCGTCCGGCCGCAGCGGCGCCAGCGCCCCGCCGTGGCGGCCAAAGGGCGAGCGCAGCCCGCCATAGAGATAGGCATCCAGCATGGTCGAAACCTCGTTGATGAAGCAGGCCGGTACGGCTAACCAGCGAACCGTCCCAGCGCCGCCACCGCCGCCGTGCGCAGCAACATCGCATCGGCGGCAATCAGGAAAAAGCTGGCGCCCAGCGCGGCGTAGTTGCTAGCCAGGTCAGGGTCGGCGCAGTACACGCCAGCCGCCTTGCCCGCAGCGCGGATCCGCGGCAGGGCCTGCTCGATGGCCGCGCGCACGTCGGCATGCATCGGCTGCCCAAGATGCCCCAACGCGGCGGCCAGGTCTGCCGGACCCAGGAACACGCCATCCACGCCATCCACTGCGGCAATGGCGTCCAGGTTTTCGAGCCCGGCCAGGGTCTCGATCTGTACCGCCAGGCACAGCTCGCTTTCGCCCTGCGCGTAATAGTTCGCTACGTTGCCCCAGCGCGCGGCTCGGGCCATGCCAGCCCCGACGCCGCGCACGCCCCGCGGCGGGTAGCGCATGGCGGCCACCAGCGCCTGCGCCTGCGCCGCGCTGTCCACCATCGGCAGCAGCAGGTTCTGCACGCCAAGGTCCAGGTACTGCTTGATGCGCGCCGGGTCGTGGTCGGTCGGACGCAGCACGGCCTGCACCGGATAGCCGGCCAGTGCCTGCACCTGCGCCAGCACCGAGCGCAGGTCGTTTGGCCCATGCTCGCAGTCGATCAGCAGCCAGTCGAAACCGGCGCTCGCCATCAGCTCCGCGGCGTGCGCATCGCCCAGGGCGAGGAAGGCGCCAAGCTGTCGGCGGCCATCCGCGAGCGCCTGCCTGAAGGTGTTTGTGGGCAGGTTCACGGCGTGGTGCCTGCGGTTGCGGGCAGGGCGCGCGAAGGACAGGCAGGCGCGGACAGGCGGCATGGCATGGGCGGCGGTCTCGTACGGCGACGTTCAGGGCGCATTGTCACAAACGAACAGCGGCCGCGCCTGCCCGTGCGGCCCGTCGCCGCCTGCCACTCACGGCGCAGATCCTGCCTTTCCGGATGGGGAAATCACTGCCGTCAGCGGTTGCAGATTGGCATGGGCGCGCGCCGCCTGCGGCGTGTCGAAAGCCGCCTGGAAGTCGCGCCCAAACGCCTCCAGCGCACCGTACTGCTGCAGCACGGTGGCCAGCACGTTCAGGTGATCGATGGTCTGCGCGTAGCGGCCGGCGGCAACGTGCTGCCCGGGACCGACGAAGACGGTCACGATCGGCTGCGGCGGGCCGATTTTCGGTCCGCCGTCCTCGTCGAAGGTCACGATCAGCAGGCTGTTGTGCGTGCGCGCCCAGTCGGCGTAGGGCTGGATGTGCTGCGCCAGCCAGGCATCGGCCGCGGCAAGGCTGGCGCTGTGGGCGTCGTTCTGCTCGTTGGGCACCACCAGCGACACGGTCGGCAGTTGCTCGAAGCCGATCGACCGCCCGTCGGCATCCACCGCAAAGCCGCGGTATTTCTGGCCGCTGGTCGGGTCTTGCGTGTTCAGGAAGCCAAGATTGCTGTCCACCGGCAGCACGAAGCGCTGCCTGGCCGGGGGCACGGCGGCCTGGTGCAGGTTGATCCAGTTGACGGTGGGGTTGTGTTTGCGCCGGTAGCGGTCCACCAGAGGGAGCAGATCACGCTCGCCGTCGTACGCGGGATACGGCAGCGACTCCGAAAAGGACGCGTAGCTTGCGCCCGCTGCACGGATGGCGGCGCCCAGGTTGGGCGTGGTGAACGGCCGCCAGGCCGCCGGCACCAGCCCGTTGCCGACGCCCACCGGCACGCCGCCCAGCGGCGCCGGCAGCGCCTTGCCCTGCGCATCGTGGCTGGCCGTGCCGGTGTACGGCGAACCGGGCGACTGGAACCACTCGGGCAGCACGCCCTGATTGCTGCCCGAGAACAGATACAGGTAATTGGGCTGGCTCGGCCGGGCAGCCAGCTGCGTGGTATCCCCCGGCGTGATGGTCGCGTACGGCGTGGTGGCGGCGTAGGCATTCGTGAACAGCGCGCCGCTGGCTGCCAGCGCGTTCAGGCAGGGCGCCTCGGGGCTGCCGATGACCTGCGACGCGGAGCGGTTTTCCAGCACCACGATGACCGTGTGGTCCGGCCGCCAGTCGGTCGCCCATGCCGGGCCGCAGGCGGCGGCGAGCATGCCCAGCGCAAACAAGCTGGCGGCGCCTGCGTCGGCGATCCTGCGGCGGATGTTCGCGAATGCGGTACGCATGTGTTTCAGAAAGGTCATCTCAGTGGTGCCGGCAGTTATCGGCGGACCCACGCGGCCCGCGTGCCCGCACTCAGCGGGCCGTCTCCCGCGCCCCGGGCCAGCGCTACACTGCCCCAGCCAGTCCTATAAATAAACAGGCAGGAGGAGTGATCATGGACTTGCGCTGCATTTCTGCGGACTCCCACATCGTCGAGCCGCCCAACTGTTACGTCGATTTCATCGAGCCCAGGTACCGGGACGTGGCGCCCCGCGTGGTGCGCCACGCGGACGGCTACGACACCTACTGGGTGCGTGACCTGCCCCGCACCACCACGGTCGGCCTGCTGGCCAGCGCCGGGCTGAAGGATTTCGAAAAGCAGGACTTCATCGCCAAGGCCACCTTCGACCAGCTGCCGGCCGGTGGCTGGGATCCGACAGCGCGCGTCGAGGCCCAGCAGCGCGACGGCCTGGACGCCGAGATTATCTACGCGTCGCTGGGCATGGTGCTGTGCAGCCATCCGGACTACGCCTACATGGACGCCTGCTTTCAGGCCTACAACCGCTGGTTGCAGACCTTTTGCGACGCGGCGCCGGGGCGTCTGTTTGGCCTGGCGCAGACGGCCGTCACGTCGGTCGATGCCGCCATCGGGGACTTCGAGCGCGCCAAGGCCATGGGCTTCGTCGGCATGATGATGCCCGGCAACCCGCAGCAGGGCGATTACGACCAGCCCGCGTACGACGCCCTGTGGCAATGCGCGGTGGACCTGGACCTGCCGATCTGCTTTCACATCCTGACCGCCCGCGGCGGCGAGATTGCCGCCGCGCTCGACAACCGCCGCGGCCACCCGCTGACGGCGTTCCTGAAGATCATGCGCACGGTGCAGGACATGATCGGCCTGTTCGTGCTGGGTGGCGTGTTCGAACGCCACCCCAGGCTGCGCATGATCTGCGCCGAGGGCGACGCCGGCTGGCTGCCGCATTTCTCGTACCGCATCGATCACGCGGTGAGCTTTCACAACCCCGGCGGCAACATCGAGGGCTTCTCCAAGATGCCCAGCCAGTACATCCGCGACAACATCTGGGTCACCTTCCAGGACGACTGGAGCGCCTTCAAGGTCAAGGATCTGCTGAACGTGGACCATCTGCTGTGGGCCAACGACTACCCGCACTCGGACTCCACCTGGCCCTGGTCGCAGGAAATCCTGGCCAGGCACACGGTGGACCTGACGCCTGTGGAGCGCCGCAAAATCCTGCGCGACAACGTACGCGGGGTGTTCAAGCTGCCCTTGCAGTAAACCCCGCGCCGATCGGGGGCTTCGACAACGACCTCCGGACACGCATCCGGCCACGAGGAGAAACCGTCATGCACGACCTCATCATCGAGGGCGGCAGCATCGTCGACGGCAGCGGCGCACCGGCCTGGACCGGGGATGTGCTGATCGACGCTGACCGCATTACCGAAATCACCCGCAAGCGCTCCGGCAGCCGTGCGCATCGCAAAATCAAGGCCGACGGCCTGGTGGTGAGCCCCGGCTTCATTGACCCGCACACGCATTACGACGCCCAGTTCTGCTGGGACGGGCTGCTTACCTCATCACCCGAGCACGGCGTAACGACCGTGGTCACCGGCAACTGCGGCGTGGGCCTTACACCGGCCCGGCCGGACATGCACGAGGTGCTGATCGGCGACCTCGTCCACGTCGAGGGCATGCCCTACGAGGCGCTGCGCCAGGGTCTGGACTGGCGCTGGCAGACCTTTGGCGAGTACCTGGACGCGATGGACGACATGGGCCTTGGCATCAACGTCGCCGCCCTGGTGGCGCTCACGCCGGTGCGCCACTGGGTGATGGGACCGGCCGCGCGGGAACGGGCCGCCACGCCGACCGAAGCCGCCGAAATGGCCAAGGTGCTGCGCCAGGCCATGCTGGACGGCGCTTTTGGCTTCTCGACCACCGTGCTGGGCATCCACGTCGGGCATGAGGGCCAGCCCCTGGCCTGCCGGCATGCGGATCACGGCGAGTACCGCGCCCTGTGCGGCGTGCTGCGGGAGCTGGACCGCGGCGCCATCGAGCTGACCGTCACGCCGACCGACACCGTGTCCGCCGCGCAGCGCCAGCTGCTGCAACTGCTGGTCGAGGAAAGCGGCCGGCCGGTGACCTATGTCGGCAGCTTCAACAACCCGGGCACCGGCGATACCTACCAGCAAAAGATGGCCGCCCTGGCGGACCTCCTGGGCCGGGACCGGCTGGTGCCGCAGACCACCTGCCACCCGATCAAGTTCCAGTTCCACCTGCGCAATCCGTTCATCCTGGGCATCTTCGAGTGCTGGCGGCCGGTGATGGCCATGTCCGTGGAGGACAAAATCAGAACCTACCGGGACGCTGCCTTCCGGGACCAGTTCCGCCGCGACATCCTGAAGAACGAAGCCCTGAGCGTCGATTTCTGGGATCGGGTGCGCCTGATCGACGGCCAGAGCGCGGCCACGCTCAAGCTCGCCGAGTCCAAGCGCACCGTCGCCCGGATGGCCGCCGACGCCGGGCGCGATCCGGCGGACCTGATGTTCGACATTGCCTTCGCCGACGAGCTTGGCGCCATCTTCGAACTGGTGGCCCTGAACCACGACGCCGCCGAAGTGGTGCCGCTGATCCAGGACAAGCGCCTGCTGATCGGGCTGTCCGACGCCGGGGCGCACGTGGACATGATGTGCGACGCCGGCTACGCCACCTACATGCTGGCCCGCTGGGTGCGGGAGCAAAAGGTGCTGACGCTGGAAGAAGCCGTGCGGCGGCTTACGTCCGAGCAGGCCGGCTTTTTCGGCATGCCGAAACGGGGCACGCTCAAGGCCGGTTACTACGCGGACATCGCCCTGTTCGACGCCCAGCGCGTGCGGCCGCTGGAATCGCAAAAGGCCTTCGACCTGCCCGGCGGCGGCAAGCGCTGGGTGCAGCATGCCCAGGGCGTGTTCGCCACCCTGGTCAACGGCGCCGTGCTGTACCAGGAAGGCCAGCACCAGGGGCCGATGCCCGGCCGGGCGCTGCGCAGCGGCGAGGCAATCAACTGAAGCGAGCCGCCTGACGCGCACGTCGAGCACCGGCGCAACGTCCTCCCTAACGCCCGTTTGACCGCCGCCTGCGCCCCGCCTAGGCTACCGCCCGGCACGCAACGCACAGGAGGAGCGGCACATGGACGTGAGCGGACTGATCGACACCGCCGAGGGCTGGGTCGACCGGCGGATTTTCTGGGACCAGGCCATCTACGAACAGGAACTGGAGCGCGTGTTCGCCCGCGCCTGGCTGTTCGTGGCGCACGAGAGCGAGCTGCCACGGCCGGGCGATTTTCTGACCACCTACATGGGCCAGGACAGCGTGATCGTGGCCCGCCACACGGACGGCCGCATCCGCGTGTTCACCAACTCCTGCACCCACCGCGGCAACCGCATCTGCTTTGCCGACGGCGGCAACGCGCGCCAGTTCACCTGCAATTACCACGGCTGGTCGTTCGGCACCGACGGCGCGCTGCTGGGCCAGCACGAGGAGGTGCACTACGCCGGCTGGATCGACAAATCCCGGTGGGGCCTGCAAAACGCCCGCGTGGAGACCTACAAGGGCCTGGTGTTCGCCTGCTTCGACGCCGACGCGCCGTCGCTGGAAGACTATCTGGGCGACTACCGCTGGTACCTGGACATCGTGCTCGACCAGACCGACGAGGGCACCGAGTTCATCGGCGGCTGCGTGAGGAACGACTTTCAGGCCAACTGGAAATTCGGCGTCGAGAACTTCATTGGCGATTCCCTGCACGCCTCCTGGACGCACGACTCCGGCGCCAAGGCCATGACCTACGGCAAACCGGTGCCCGACTTCATGCCGGTGGAGCAGGACTCGTTCCACGCCAACGCCAACGGCCACGGCTGGGAAGGCGGCACCGACGGCCTGGGCACGCTGGGCATCATGAGCCTGCGCCGGCCGGTGATCATGGCCTACTACCAGCAAAAACGGGCCCAGATGGCGCGCCGTCTGGGCGAGCTGCGCGCCACGCGCCTGTTCGGCTCGGTGGTGTCGGCCTCGGTGTTCCCGAACTTCTCCTACCTGCCGGGCATCGGCACCATGCGCGTGTGGCACCCCAAGGGCCCGCGGCGCATCGAGCTGCGCGCCTGGACCATCGTCAACCGCGACATGCCGGACGAGGTCCGCAACGCCATGCGCGACGCCTGCATGGAAACCTTCTCCCCCAGCGGCGTGTTCGAAATGGACGACGGCGAGAACTGGGAAAACGCCACCCGCGCCAACGAGGGCGTGGTCACCCGCCGCCAGCGCCTGCACTACGGCCTGCGCGTGGGCACCAGCCGCCGCGACGACCCGGACCTGCCCGGCAACATCAGCCGGCCGATGTACAGCGACGTGAATCAGCTCGCCTTCTACCAGCGCTGGATGGATTTCATGACCGGACAGTCGTGGCGGGACATCCCGCGCGTGCGCTGAGGAGACCCGCCATGCCCATCGACAGCTCGAACAACCTGGCGCTGTGGTTTGCCGTGAACCGCCTGTACGCCGCCGAGGCGCGCTACCTGGATCAGGAAGACTACGAACGCTGGTTCGGCCTGCTGACCGAGGACCTGCACTACTGGATGCCGACCCGCGAGACGCGCTTTCGCCGCGACGAGACCGCGCCCGACCCGCAGCGCATGAACTTCTACAAAGAGACCCTGGAGTCGCTGCGCATGCGCGCCTCGCGCCTCGACACCGGCACCGCCTGGTCCGAGAACCCGCGCACCCGCTACCGGCACCTGATCACCAACGTGGAAACATTCCCCGCCAGCGGCAACGAAATCCGGGCTTTGTCCAACTTCATCGTCTACCGCCACCGCCTGGAGCGGGAAGAAGCCTGGCTGGTCGGCAAGCGCGAGGACGTGCTGAGGACGGTCGAGGGTGAACTGCGGATTGCGCGGCGCACGATTCTGCTGGATCAGAGTGTGCTGCTGTCGAAGAACTTGAATGTGTATTTGTGAAAACAGTTAAACGCGAGGCCACCTTCGACGGCGCGCCCGATCGAGCACTTTCATGGCGCATGGGGCGCAGCGGCGTTGGTCGCCAGCCTGCGTCCACCTATCCAAGCCGCAATTAATTGGAAATCATTGGTCTATGAAACCTTAATCTGGCAACATACACTTTTCCAGAAACCATATATACACCTGACGAGGTGCATGTTTCACGTTGGGCATCGAATGCAACTTACGCGCTTCCTGGCCGTTCTCGCCATCTTCGCTGCAGGCATTGCTTTCGGCGGTTACCTGTTCGCCCAGACTACCCCACGGTCGTTCCTAGCCCTTGGTGACTGCCAGGATCGCTGCTACAAACCCAACGAACTTGCGGGTCTCATTGCTTCGGCAGCCATACTTCGTGCGCCGTTCCTGGTCCCAGGCGTGGTGCTCGAATCGGACACTTGCCTTGCCATTCGGTATCCGAAGCCTGAAGCAAGAGTTCACTATGTACTGTTCCCGAAGCATGACACACGAAACATCACAACCCTCACCGCCGAAGACTCGCCCTACGTTCTTGGCTGCTTCGCCATGGCGCGGGAATTGGTCGCCCGAGACAAGCTCACGACATACCAGCTGCACACGAACGGCCCGGGCCTTCAAGACATCGCATACCTTCACTTCCATCTCATCGCAGACTGAGACACGATGCTTAAGGAAACACTGATTCATGCCCCCGGCCCGCCATCTTTAGGGAGGCGCTGAATAAATCCATCCTGGATTTCTCAGCGTCCGCCATCGGGAAAGCGTGGTTTTCCGATGGCTCATAAAATCAGTGGCTTGTGGCCACTGATTTTGGCAGCGCATCCCTGCGCTGCGAGAAACGCTGAATACTTCAGCGTTTCCTTAGGGAAACACTTACGTCTTGACGCCCCTCCTTCCCCTGAGGGACGTTCTCCGGCTGATCCCCGGAGCGATGGCTGGCAGGCTGAGGAAACGCTTCGGTCTTTGAACCTGTGATTCAGATAAGCCGCCGGCCATCACCCTGATCTTCAGTTCGAACAGTATCCGAGGCTGTGGCCCTCAGGCCCAAGCCTGCACAGGTAAGG
>Ga0255338_1000751_pt1 | contig 82569 bp, 71 predicted proteins | sample MeOH1_35cm_T4_19_FD_203715 | JGI IMG/M metagenome (GOLD analysis project Ga0255338, IMG submission 203715) | Sandy soil microbial communities from University of British Columbia, Vancouver, Canada - MeOH1_35cm_T4_195 | ecosystem: Engineered > Artificial ecosystem > Sand microcosm > Unclassified ... | reverse complement strand
TCGATGTAGGAATAGCTCGCGATCACCGAGAGGTTCCTGTTGACCTCGGCGTGGGCGGACAATTCAAAGCCGCGGTTGTGCATTTCGCCGATCTGCGCCCAGATATAGGTGCCGATGCCGGGATCGTAGATGTTCTGCATCACGTTCTGCTGCCAGATGTCGTAATAGGCGGCGGTGAACAGCATGCGGGTGCCTTCGGGGGCATATTTCACGCCCACCTCGAACTGCTCCGCCGTGGTCGGCTTGAACGGCGCCTCGCCTAAGGGGGGCGCATAGATGGCCGGCTCGAACGAGGTGGAATAGCTCGCGTAGGGCGCGATGCCGTTGGCGAAGGTGTAGAGCGCGCCGACGCGATAGGTGAAGGCGCTGTCGTCATAGCCGAGGGCGCTCGGCCCCACATATTCGGTGATGGAAGTGTCGGCCCAGTCCTGGCGGATGCCGCCGATGAGGTGGAGGTCGCCGATCTTCACCTGGTCCTGCAGGTAGGCGCCGATCTGGCTGGCGGACATCTCCTGGTCCGAGTTGGGATTGAGGACGATGCCCGAGAAATTGTAGCCATAGATGGGGTTGGTGAGGCTGATGGTCGGCACGTCGGACCAGTTGTAGCCCCAATTGTACTCGCGGCTGCGATAGCGATAGTCGAGGCCGGCGAGCACGGTGTGTTCCGCCGGGCCGGTGCCGAACTTGAATTCCGCCTGGTTGTCGTTGGTGAAGGTGCCCCAGGTATCGCCGCCGCCCGAGGCGGTGCGGTGGACGATGGTGTTGGCCCCGGTCTTGGGATTGGCGCTCGTCCAGCCCCACACCAGGGTGTACTGGTCATAATCCACCCAGAAATAACGCATCTTCTGGCGCAGGGTGAGCGCGTCGCTCGCCTTGTGCTCGAACTCGTAGCCGATCCAGGCCTGGGTGCGCTCGGCGGTCTCGTAATTGGGGTCGGAGACGAAGAAGTCGCGGGGCACGAAACCGTAGCCCTTGATCGGCCACACCGTGCCGGCGGCGTCGAGGAAGTTGCGGAAGCCGAAGTCGGGTTCGTACTCGAAGCCGGAGAGGACGGTGAAGGTGGTCGCCTCGTTGGGCCTCCAGGTGAAGGAGGGAGCGATGGCGATGCCCTGCTGCTTGGCGAAATCCTCCTGCAGATTGGTGGAAAGCCCGGTGCCGACGATGCGGAACGCCATGGTGTCGCTGCCGACGATGCGATCTGCAAAGTCGAACGAGCCCTGGAACATCATGTTGTTGCCGATGGTGAACTCCACCTCGCGCTTCGCGTCGAACGTGGGTTTCTTGCTCACCATGTTGATGATGCCGCCGGGATTGACCTGGCCGTAGAGCACGGAGCTGGGGCCGGAGAGCAGCTCCACGCGCTCCAGCAGATAGGGGTAGATCTTGGCGTAGTCGACATCGCCGCCCACCAGCATGCCGTCGAGATAGCGCGGCACGTAGGCGAAGCCGCGCACGATCACCTCGTCGCGCACGTTGGAGGCGCCGCGATATTCGGAGAACACGCCGGGGGTGTAGCGCAGCGCCTCGGCGACGGATTCGACCTCCTGGTCCTCCATCTGCTGGCGTGGCACCACGGAGATGGATTGCGGTGTCTCGGCGATGGGCGTGTCGGTCTTGGTGCCGGCAAGGCTCTGGCGGGCCACGTAGCCCTGGACGGGGCCATCGCCGCGCTCCTGTTCCCCCACCACCGTCACGGTGTCCAGCGTGACGCCGGAGGTGGCCTCCTGCGCCCGGGCCGCATCGATCGCGAGCACGCTGACGGCACCGAGCAGCCCCGCGCGCAGCGCAGAGCTGAATGGCAATGAGCAATGAGAATGAAACGCCATGGACGATGCCCCTGAAATGCGTCACGCACGCCCCGTCGCGCGATGAACCTTGACGCGGCTCGTCATGTATAAGATTTAGTATTTCGAGCGTCGACGCCAGTGGTCGTTGCGTGGGCAGCAAAGAGTTCTGTGCAAACGGCACAGCCAGGGGTGGGAATGTGACTTTGAATCTTAGGAATTCTAAAGTGCGGTCTTGAGAATGGAAATCCCACAGCATCTGTTCGTCGGCACTGTCGACGGTGAGCCGAATTGTGCACCGGATACAACGGTCTACGAGATCTGGCCGAAATTCGTCGTCATGGTCCTGCTCAGCGGCGCGCAGCACTTCGTCATCGACGACAGCGCCTTCCGCATCGAAGCGGGCAACGGCGAGGATGAGCGCGCCGTCGTGTTCCTGCTCAACGTGGCGCGGTTTTCGCGTCTGCGCTTCGTCAACGACAGCAATATTCCGTTACGTAAGATCATGATTTCCGCGCCCCATCCGTGGATGGAGTGGCTGATGCGCACGCGGGGCAACGCGAGCTCCGCCTTGCGCGACTTCCTCACCACCCACCTCGCGCAGCTCAGCTTCCCGGTGAGCGGGCAGGTTCGCCAGCTGTCCGAGCAGATCCTGCAGCCGCCCCCGTCCATGGACGGGGAGGTGCGCACGCTCTACCGCAATTCCCGGGCCCTCGACATTATGTGCCTCGCCTGCGTCGCCATGGCCGAGCGGGCGGAGGAGGAGCGGCCCCGGCCGCAGCTCGTCAGCCGCCGCCGCAGCGAGCGGGTGCGGGACTATGTGCTGGACAACCTCGACAAGAGCCTGACCATCGAGGAGATCGCCGCCGAGGTGGGCGCGAGCGTGTCCTCGGTGCAGCGGCATTTCAAGGAACACTTCCAGATGACGGTGTTCGAGTTCATCCGCCGCGAGCGGCTGGCGCAGGCCTATGCGTCGCTGGAGCGGGAGGGGGTCACCATCGCCCAGGCCGCCTATGCGGCGGGCTATGCGGACCCCTCCAACTTTACCGTGGCCTTCAAGAAGCTCTACGGGGTGCCGCCCAAGTTCAAGCGGCGATAGGGGCCGGCAGCCGTGAAGGACGGCAGCTCACCCACGCAGGGTGGCGCCGCCGTCCACGTAGAGGTCGGCCATGGTGATATGGCCGGCGCGGTCGGAGGCGAGGAACGCCACCGCATCCGCCACGTCCTGTGGCGTCGCGAGCTTGCCGAGCGGGATGCCCGCCTTGAACGTGGCGGGCGAGCCGGCGATGACGGTGGCGGCGCCTTCCGCATCGGCCCACATTCCGGTCTGCATGGGGGTGAGGGTCGAGCCGGGCGCGACGATGTTGCAGCGGATGCCATGGGGCGCGAGCTCAAGGCCGAGGCAGCGGGTGAACATGGTGGCGGCGGCCTTGGAGGCGGCATAGGCTGCCATGGCGTGGCGCGGCACGCCGGCGGCATTGGAGCTCACCACCACGATTCGCCCATCCCGCCGCTCCACCATGCGCCTGGCGAGCGCGCGGCACAGATGAAACACCCCATGGGTGTTCACCGCGAACACCCGGTGCCAATCGGCATCGCTGGTTTCGGTGACGCGTCCGGTGGCGAGCATGCCGGCGACGCTGACGCCGGCATGGATAGGCCCGAGCCGGGCCTCCACGTCCCGGACCAGGGCGTCGACAGCCTCGGATGAGGTCACGTCGAGGGCGAGGGGATGCAGGGTGTCCGATGGCGGGATGACGCTCACGTCGAGGTCGGTGGCGACCACGCGCGCGCCCTCCTCCAGGAATGCGTTCACCACCGCCTGCCCGATGCCGCCCGCCGCGCCGGTGACCAGCACGAGCTTGCCCTCAAGACCCGATGGCCGCATCACCCGGTCCTCCCCCGCGATGCCGCGTTCACAGCGCCGCCACGATCTGGTCGGTGACGAGGGGCACTCCGCACACGTCCGCCACGTAGGCCAGCGCCATGTCGTGCTTCTCGCGGGAGAAGTCGGCCAGCGCATCGGCGGCGAGGAAGGGCTGGATGTCGCGCATGAACGCCTCGGCAGTGGTGAGCAGGCAGCCGATATGGGCGTAGACGCCGCAGACCACGAGCTGGTCGCGCCCGCGTGCCCGGATCAACGCTTCCAGGTTGCTGCGCTGGAAGGCGCTGTAGCGGTGCTTCACCAGCACGAAGTCGCCCGCTTGCGGGGTGAGCTGGCGCAGCAGCGGCTGGTGCTCCAGCGGATCGCTCATGCCCGGACCCCATAGGTCGGCCTGGAGGCCCCGGTCGCGCCGGTCCTGGCGCACCTCCTGCGCCGTGTAGAAAACGGGGATGCCGGCGGCCCGGCAATGGGCGACGAGGCGCGCGATGTTGGCCACCATGGGCGCGAGCGGCGAGGCATCGGGCGCGTAGGGCCGCGCGAAATAAAGCTGCATGTCGTGCACCAGCAGCGCCGCGCGGTCGCGTTCGAGCCTCCAGCCGGCCCGCGCCTGCGGCAAGTCGGCGGCCTGGGGCAGCGCATAGGGCGCGATGCGCGGCAGGCCGGGAGCGGGGGGCTGGGCGGCAATGGCCGACGGGGCGTTCATGATGCGGTCTCCGCGTTGCTGGCGAGAAACTGGGTGCGCAGGCGGGCACGCAGTTCCTTGCGGCTCACCTTGCCGGCGGCGGTGGTTTCGAAGGCGTCCACGAACACCACCTGGTCGGGCACCTTGAATTCGGCGATGCCACGCTGGCGCATGAACATCTTGACCTCCGACGCCTTCAATGGCGCCTGCCGGGGAATGACGAAGGCGCAGCTGCGCTCCCCGAGGACGGGATCCGGGATCGAGACCATGGCGGCGTCGAAGATGCCCGGATGGGCGATCAGATGGTCCTCCACCTCCTCCGCGGAGATCTTCTCCCCGGCGCGGTTGATGTGGTCGCCGGCGCGGCCCTGCACCTCCAGATAGCCCCCCGGCAGGCGGCGCACGATGTCACCGGTGCGGTAGAAGCCGTCGGTGGTGAAGCTGCGCGCGTTGGCGGAAGGATCGTCATGGTAGGCGCGGATGGTGTAAGGGCCGCGTGCCAGCAGGTGGCCCGGCGTCCCCTCTGGCACCGGCCGGCCGAGATCGTCCACCACCAGCACCTCGTCGTCGTCGCTGATGGGCCGGCCCTGGGTGCCGATGACGGTGTCGTCGGGGTCGTCGAGGCGGGTGTAGTTCACGAGGCCCTCGGCCATGCCGAACACCTGTTGCAGCTGGCAGCCGAGGGCGGGCCGCACCCGCTTCGCCGCTTCCGGTGTGAACTTCGCCCCGCCCACCTGGAGCACCTCGAGGCTGGAGAGATCGTGCCCCGTGCCGGGCGCGGCCTGCATCCACAGCAAGGCGAGGGGCGGCACGAGGCCGGTGAGCGTCACCTTCTCCCGCGCGATGAGGGGGAACGCCACCTCCGGGCTCGGCGCCGGGGCGAGCACCACGCGCCCGCCGGCATAAAGCGTGCCCATGTGCCCCGGCGAGCTCATGGGAAAATTATGCGCCACCGGCAGCGCCACCAGATAGACGGTCTTCTCGGTGACGCCGCAGATCCCGTTGCTGGCGCGGAAGCTGTAGATGTAGTCGTCGTGGGTGCGGGGGATGAGCTTCGGCAGGCCGGTGCTGCCGCCGGAAATCTGCAGGAAGGCGACGGCGGAGGGATCGGGATCGCCCGGCAGGCCGTCCTCTCCCGTGCAGGCGTCGAGCGGGGTGAACACCCCCGCGTCCCCGGCCATCACCACATGGCGCAGGGTGGGGACTTCCGCCCTCAGGGCCTGGGCGAGGGGACGATAGTCGAAGCCGGCATAGCGGTCGCCGGCCATGTAGGCGGCGGCGCCCGAGCGGCGGGCCAGATGCGCCACCTCGGCGAGGCGATGGGCAGCCAGCGCATAGACCGGGATCAGCCCGGCCCGGAACAGGCCGAACACCACGCCGAAGAACTCCGCCACATTGCCGAACTGCACCACCACCCGGTCGCCAGGCAAAAGCCCCAGGGCGAGGAAGCCGGCGGCATGGGCGTCGGCGCGGCGGTTCAGCTCACCATAGGTCCAGCGCCGGTCCCCGTCCACCACCGCGACGATGTCCGGCTGGGCCTGGGCCTGCCGCCGGAGCATGGCCGGGAAGGTTTCGCCCCGCCAGTAGCCCGCAGCGCGGTAGCGCGCGGTGAAGTCCTCCGGCCAGGCCTGCACGGGCGCGCTCACGAGCGCACCTCCCTCACCGGCGGAATGCCGAGGGCGGTGAGGAGCGCTGTATATTTCGCCGCCGTCTCCTCCGCCTCGGCGTGGGGGTCGGAGCCGGGCACGATGCCGGCGCCGGCATAGAGCCGCGCCCGTCGCCCGCAGATCTCGGCGCAGCGTATGGTGACGTACCAGGCCCCGTCGCCGCGCCCGTCGCACCAGCCCACGGCGCCCGCGTAGAAATCGCGGGCGTAGCCTTCCAGCGCGCCGATGTGACGGGCGGCCTTCTCGCGCGGCACGCCGCAGACGGCGGGGGTTGGATGCAGCATGGCGGCGAGGACGGCGGCGGGGACTTCGGGCTCCTTCAGGTCGCCCTCGATGCGGGTGCCGAGGTGCCACATGCTGGCGGTGCTCGCCAGCGCCATGCCCTGCGGCCGGAACAGCCGGCGGCAGAACGGGGCGAGGGTGTCGAGGATGAACTCCACCACGATGGCGTGTTCGCGCCGGTCCTTGGCCGAAGCGGCAAGGCCCGCCGCCGCCGCCGCATCCTCGGCGAGGTCCGCCCGGCGGCGGGCCGAGCCGGCGAGGGGGTGGGAGGAGACGCGGCCGCCGGACTTGCCGAGAAGCAGCTCCGGCGTCGCGCCCGCCATCACCCGCGGCAGGCCGTCGCGATCCGGCAGCGGCACGAGGAAGGCGGTGGCCGCGGGATCGGCGGCGAGGCGGCGGAACACGGAGGCGACGTCGATGTCCCGCTCCGCCGTGGCGACGAGGCTGCGGGAGAGCACGATCTTCTCCAGCGCGCCGGCCGTGCCCGCCTCGTCCGCCATCAGATGGAGGGCGCGCCCCACCGCCTCGGCATAGCCGGCGGCGTCGGGGGCGTGGTCGAGGTGCCACGGGATGGTGTGCTCCGCGCGCGCCGCGCCCTGCACCGGCGGTGCGGACCGCGCGACCCGCCGCGCCTGCCACAGGCAGTCGTCTCCCGAGCGGTCGAAGGGCAGGGCGCCGGCCAGCGTCGCCTCGGTGCCGGCGGAGCGGAAAAAGGCGGCAAGGCGCGCATCCAGGGTCGCGACCGGCCCGCGCGGCAGCGCCGCCGCCGCCCCGAGCCCGTGCAGCAGGGCGCCGCGCGACTGGAAGGCGAAGAGGCTCAGCCCTTCGCCGGGCGCCGGATCGGTCGCCTTCTGCGGGAAGACGTGGGGCGGCGGGGCGGCGAGCGGGGGCGCGGCCGGTTCGGGGCGTGTCAGAGCGTTCATGCCGACCTCCTGTCGGGTGTGGGCGCGGGTAGGGCGGATGCGGCGGCGTTATCCCGCCTTCTGGTCGGGCAGGCGGATGGACCGCCGTTCCGCCGCATCGGCGTCCTCGATCAGGGCGTTGAGCAGCGGCCCGAGGATCTCGAGCGAGGCCGGGGAGACGATGTCCTCGTGGGAGCAGTGGGCGAGCCGGTGGATGGAGAGCCGGCCGACCCGATGCGTCCACACGCCTTCCGGATCGATCTCCGGCAGCATGGACTTGCCGGCGACGAACAGGGTGACGTGCCCGTCATAGTCTTCGGTGGTGGCCTGCGAGAGCAGGTTGACGGCGTCGCCATAATTCTCGAAGATGTGGCCGAACATCTCTTCCTTCTCGCGGCGGAAATCGTCGTCCATCACGTCGGCCATGGCGTCGTTGATGAACTTTTCCTGCTCGCGCTCGGCGCCCAGATTGGCCTGGGCGCCATCCGGATCGCTCCAGTCGTGGGCTTCGGCGGGATAGGTGTCGAGCAGGCCGAGGAAGCGCACCTCCTCGCCCATGCGCCGCAGCCGCGCGGCGAGGCCGTAGGCCACCGTGCCGCCGAGGGAATAGCCGAGGAGATAATAGGGACCTTCGGGCTGCACCTCGCGCAGGATGGCGAGCTGGCGGTCGCATACCTCGTTCATGCTGGCGCTCATGGCGATGGGGCCGTTGGGACGCGGCGATTGCAGGCCGACGATGGGCATGTCCTTGCGCAGATAGCGCGACAGCACGCTGTACTGCCAGGACACACCCGAGGCCGGATAGATGCAGATGAGCGGCGCGCCGCGCCCGTCCCGCAGGCGCACCACCAGGTCGAAGCCGCTGCGGGCCATGCCGTCCACCAGCTCGCCGGCCACGAGGTGCTCGGCGAGGCGGGCGACGGTGGGCATCACCACGATCTGCCCCACCGAGACCTGCCGCCGCAGCTCCCGGCGGATGCGGGCGGCGAGGCGCATGGCGAGCAGCGAATGGCCGCCGATGGCGAAGAAGTCCTCGTCCGCACCCACGCTTTCGCGGTCGAGCAGGTCGGCGAAGATGGCGGCGAGGCGCCTTTCCAGCCCCTCCGCCGGCGGCCGGCCGGCGGCGCCCTCGGCAGCCGGACCCTGCGGCACCGGCAGGGCCTTGCGGTCCAGCTTGCCGTTCGCCGAGAGGGGCAGGGCGTCGAGCACCACCACCACCGCCGGCAGCATGTGGGCCGGCAGCACCGCCTGGAGCGCGCCGCGCACCTCCTCCGGTTCGATGACGGCGCCGGGCTCCGGCACCACGTAGCCGACGATCTGGCGGGCATCGGCGCCGGCGATCGCCCCGCCCAGCGCCACCGCATGCGCCACCGCCCGGGTGACGCCTGGCAGGCCCTCCATCCGCGCCTCGATCTCGCCCAGCTCCACCCTTTGGCCGCGGATCTTGATCTGGTGGTCGGCGCGGCCGAGATATTCGACCTCGCCCGCCGGCAGCCAGCGGGCCACGTCGCCGGTGCGGTACATGCGCCGGCCCGCAGCGAACGGGTCGGCCACGAAGCGCTCGGCGGTGAGGCCGGGCCGGTTGAGATAGCCGTGGGCGAGCTGGACGCCGCACAGATAGAGTTCCCCCGCCAGTCCCACCGGCACCGGCCGGAGCTGGTGGTCGAGGATGCGCAGCTGCGTGTTCCACACCGGCCGGCCGATGGGCACGCCGCCGCCGCCTTCCGCGTTGGCTCCGGCGGCCGGCGCATAGGTCACGTCCACCGCCGCCTCGGTGGGACCATAGAGATTGTGGAGGGCGGCCGCCGGCAGCAGGTCGTTGAAGGACCGCGCCAGCCCCTTTGCCAGCGCCTCGCCGCTGGCGAACACGGTGGCAAGGCTCGCGCATCGCTCCCGGCGGGCGGCATCGTCCTCCAGCAGCCCGAGGAAGATGGCGAGCATGGACGGAACGAAGTGCAGGGTGGTGACGCCATGCCGGGCGATGAGGTCGCACAGCGCCTCGGGGTCGCGATGGGCGTCGGGCGGCGCCATCACCAGGCGCGCGCCCACCATGTACGACCAGAAGAATTCCCAGACCGAGACATCGAACCCGCACGGCGTCTTCTGCAGCACCACGTCCGCCGTTGCGAGCGGGTACTGGTGCTGCATCCACAGGATGCGGTTGACGATGGCGCCGTGCGCCACCACCGCCCCCTTGGGCCGGCCGGTGGTGCCGGACGTGTAGAGCACGTAGGCCGGATGGTCGGGCGAGAGCCCGTCGTTCGGCACATATTCGCCGGCTTCCGTGTCGGTGTCGGCGAGGGTGTCGAACAGCAGCGCGGGCCCCCTCGCCCCGACGAGGTCGCGGGAGGCGGCATCGGTGAGGAGGAGGCGCGGGGCGGCATCCTCCAGCATGAAGGCGAGACGCTCGGCCGGATAGGACAGGTCCAGGGGCAGGAAGGCCGCGCCGGCCTCGATCACCGCCAGCAAGGCGAGGCTGAGGCGGGCCGAGCGCGGCAGGGCCACGGCCACCACCTCGCCGGGGCGCACGCCCTCGCTCCTGAGCCGCCGGGCAAGGTGGAGCACCTGGTGGCGCGCCTCGCGGTAGGTGAGGCCGTGGGTTTCGTCCACCAGCGCCACCAGGTCGGGGGTGCGCGCCGCCTGCGCCACCAAAAGGTCGCGCAGGGTGAGGGGCGGCAGCGGCCGCACCGTGGCATTCGCGGCCGCGGCGAGGTCGATGTCCTCCGCCGTCGCCATGGGCAGCGCGCACAGGGGCAGCTCCGGATGCCGCGCGAGCGCTTCCAGCAAGGCGACCATGCGGGCGGCGAGGGCGACCGCATCGGCGAGCGCGCCGCGGTTCTCCACCAGCAGCGTCAGGCCGGGCCCGGGCAGCACCAGCAGCGCCAGCGGATAATGGCTGTAGCCGCGATTGCGGATTTCGGTGAGGCGAAGCCCGGCGAGGTCGTGGCCGAGATAGTCGCTGTCGGGATAGTTCTCCACCACCAGGAGCGTGTCGAACAGCGCGCCCGCGCCGGCCACCGCCTGGATCTCGCCCAGTCCGAGGCCGTCATGCTCCATGAGCCGGGCGTGGCGCGCCTGCATGGCCTCCATCTGCTCCCACAGGCTGCTCGCCGGCGCGAGCTGCACCCGCACCGGCACGGTGTTGAGGAACAGGCCCACCTGCGCCTCGACGCCGGCGATGTCCGCCGCGCGGCCGGAGACCGGCGTGCCGAAGATCACCTCGTCGCGCCCGGCCATGGCGCCGAGGGCCGCGCCCCACACCGCCTGCATCAGCACGTTGAGGGTGATGCCGCGCCGGCGCGCTTCGGACAGCAGGGCGTCGGTGAGGTCCGGCGGCAGGGTGGCGGAGGCTTCCTCCACCGTCGCGGTGGTCGAGACGTGCTCGAAGAGCCGGCACGGCACCGCGCCGGCGAGGGCCTCGGCCCATGCCGCCCGGCCCGCCGTCCGGTCGTGCAGGGCGAGCCGGCGCACCACCTCGCCATAGGTGACGGGCAAGGGCGGCAGCGGCGCATCCGACCCATAGGCGGCCATGAGGTCGCGCAGCAGGAGCGGGGTGGACCAGCCGTCTATCATCAGGTGGTGCACGAGGATGATCAGGACATGGTGCTCCGGCGCCAGCCGGATCAGCTCCGCATGCAGCAGGCGGCGGAAGGTGGGCGCCACCAGGTTCCGCTCCACGGCTGCCGCTTCGAGCCGTGTCAGGGCGGCAGGGCGGTCGTCGGGATCGAGGGCGGAGAGGTCGTGCTCGGACCACGGCCAGAGCGTGCCCTCCGGCAGCGCCGGCACCACCAGCACCGGCTCCTCGCCCGCCGTGTCGAAGAGGCCGGCGAGCTGGGGATGGCGGCGCAGCACCGCATCGAAGGCGCGCCGCAGGCGCCGCACGTCCAGCGGGCCCTCCATCTCGACGCGGGTGAAGGCGTTGTAGTTCTCGGCCTGCGTGCCGAGCTGGGCGTGGAACAGCATGCCCTTCTGCGTGGGCAGAACCGGCAGCACCTCCGCCACCGTGCCATAACGGGCGCGCAGGGCCATCAGCTCCACCGGGGACACCACCTCCGGCAGGCCGGGCGCGGCAAAGGTGGGCGCGAGGGGGGCGATCTGCGTCATGGCATGGGCCATGCGGCGGGGGTCGCGGCAGAGGAACACGTCGCGCGGCCGCAGCGAGAAACCCTCCGCGCGCAGGGCGTTGCACAGCACGATGGCGCTGATGCTGTCGCCGCCAAGGGCGAAGAAGTCGCTTTCCGCCCCCACCGCGGGCAGCTTCAGCGCCTGCGCCATGGCGCGCGCCACGCGCATCTCCTCCGGGGTGGAGGGCGCCGCCTCCACCACGGCGGAGGGGGAGGGCAGGCGGCTGCGGTCGACCTTGCCGTTCACGTTGAGCGGGAACGCCTCGAGGATCATCACCGCGGCCGGGACCATGTAGTCCGGCAGGCGCTCGCGCAGGGCGTGGCGCAGATCCTGCGCGCGCCAGTCCCGCGCCCGGGGATCGTCGACGCCTTCCAGCGTGCAGTAGGCGAGGAGGCGGTGGCTGTCATTGACCGCCTCCGCCAACACCAGCGCGGTCTGGACGCCCGGCAGGGTGGCGAGGGCGGCCTCGATTTCCGGGATCTCCACCCGATAGCCGCGCACCTTCACCTGGTGGTCGGCACGGCCGAGGAACTCCACGCGGCCCTCGGCGGTCCAGCGCACGAGGTCGCCGGTGCGGTACATGAGGCCACCCTCCGCCGCGGGATCGGCGACGAAGCGCTCGGCGGTGAGGGCGGGCCGTCCGCAATAGCCGCGGGCGAGGCCGGCGCCGGAGATGTAGAGCTCGCCCACCGCCCCCACCGGCACCGGCTGGAGCAGCCGGTCGAGCACGTGGACGCGGGTGTTGCCCACGGGCCGGCCCACCACCGGCGCCTGCGTCTCGCCGATGGCGGCGCGCAGGGTGTCCACCGTGTATTCGGTGGGGCCGTAGAGGTTGTGGGCAAGAAGGCGAGGATGGCGGCGCAGGGCCGTCCACAAGGCCGGGGAGGCCGCCTCGCCGCCGATCAGCAGCACGGTGGGCGGGTGACCGCCGCCATCCATGAGGCCGCAGCCGAGCATCTGGGCGCAGAAGGAGGGCGGCAGGTCCAGCGCGTCGATGCCCGTCTCCCGGATATGGGCGACGAGGGCATGGGCATCGCGCCGCATGTCCTCGTCGATGACGTGCAGTTCCTGGCCCAGCAGCATCCAGAACAGCTGGAGCCAGGACGAATCGAAGGCGAAGGAATGGGTATGGGCGGCCCGCAGCGTCCGGCCCGGGTGGCGGGCGCGGAGGGCGTCGAGGCCCGGCCCGTAGATCTCCCGCCAGTGGGAGGAGACGAGGTTGAGGAGCGCGCCGTGCGTGTTCATCACCCCCTTGGGCCGCCCGGTGGAGCCCGAGGTGAAGATGATGGCGGCGACGGCGTCCGGCCCGAGGCGCGTCCTGCGCTCCCGTGGCTGGACGGGTGTGCCCGGCAAGCCCGCCATGGCGGCGGTCAGCGCGGGATCGTCGAGGCAGAGGGCCGGCAGGTCGGCCGGCAGGCGATGCGCGGCGGCCCGGCAGGTGATCGCCCGTCGCGGGCGGGCGTCCATGCACATGGCATCGAGCCGCGCCGACGGGTGGTCGAGGTCGAGGGGCAGATAGGCTGCCCCGCTGGCCAGCACGCCCAGCAGGGCCACCACGGCATCCGCCGAGCGCGGCAGAGCCACCGCCACGGCATCGCCCGGCCCGATGCCCTCGGCGATGAGGTGGCGCGCCAGCCGGTACACACGTTCCGATAGTGCCCGGAAAGTCAGCCGGTGGGGCCCGCACACCAGCGCCGTCGCGTCGGGGGTGCGGGCGGCGCTCTGGGTGAAGAGGTCGAGGAGTGTGGCCGCGCCCGCGAGGGGACGCGTCGGCGCGCCGGTGGCGCTGGCGGCGAGGAACTTCGCCTCCTCCTCCGCCATTACCGGCAGGCTGCTGATGGGAGTGGCGGGGTCGGAGCGGAAGGCGTCGAGCAGGCGCTCGATCCGCGCGCCGTGGCGGGCGAGGTCGGTCGGGTCGTAGCGATCCGAATCCGCCCTGAGCTCCAGGGTGATGCGGCCGTCCTGGATGAGGATGCCGAACTCGATGTCGTCCACCGGCCCGGTGGCGATGTGGTGGGTGACGCCGCGCACGTTGCCGAACCGCAGGTCGTAGTCGAACATGCGGTAGTTCACGACCGGGCCGTAGAGGGTCCGCCCGGAGCCCACATAGCCGAGATCGCGCTGGATCTGCTCGGCGTCGTAGCGCTGGTGCCGGCGCACATCGCGCAAGGCTGCCTTCACCCGGCCGGCGAGCGCGGGCAGTGGGAGGGCGGGAGCGGCCTCGATCCGCACCGGCAGGACGTTCACCACCGGGGCCACCGCCGCCGCAGCCATGGAGCCCATGCGGCGCATGAAGGGCACGCCGACCACCTGCGTGCCCGCTCCCGAAACCCGGCCGAGATAGGCGGCGATGGCCGCCATGAGCATGTCGAACACGGCGACGTCCGCCGCGGCGGCCGCGTCCTCCAGCGCGTCGAGGGTTCCCGCCGGCAGGTCGTGGGCATGGGCGATGATGCGGGCCTGCGGCGGCGCGGCGTCTTCGCCGAGGAGCGTGCGGCGGGTGGACAGGTCGCACGGGGACGGCAGGTCGCGGCAGTATTCGCGCCAGAACTCGCGGTCCTTCGCGAAGCCGGGTGAGGCGGCGTAGGTGCAGTGCTCCTCGATGACCGAGGCGACGCCGACGAAGGGTGAGGGTGCCGCCGGACGCGCCTCCACGAGCGCCGTGTAGATGTCCGCCACACGCCGGGTCAGGGCGGTGAAGCTGAAGCCGTCCAGCATGAGATGGTGATAGCGCTGGTACCAGAGCCAGCGCGGCGCTTCCCCCGGCGCCGCGAGGTCCATGAGGATCTGGCGGCAGAGCCGGCGGTCGCCGGCGGCGGGCAGGTCTTCGCCCACGTCCTGCGCCATGATCGCGCGGGCGGCGGCGCCGGGGTCTTCCGCGGCGCCCAGGTCCATGCGCTCGATGCTGATGCCGCTCCCGCGCTCCCCCGCCGGGCGCAGCACCTGCCAGGCGCCGGCCTCGTCGGCGAAGAAGCGTGCGCCGACCGTGTCGGCCTCCGCCAGGCCGTGCCGGATCGCCTGCTCCAGGTGATCCACGGCGATGTCCCCGGTGAGTTCCACCGCGTGGGCGATGACATATGTGTTGCCACGCCCGTCGATCTGGTCCGCGAGCCAGATGCCGAGCTGGGTGCCGACGAGGGGAAGGATGCGCATGACGAGGGTCCTCGCCGCCCCGGTCGCGCCGGCGGCGGGCTGAAGAAACGGGGCCCGCCGGGGTCAGCCGGCGACAGGCATGAGATCGAGCCAGACGCTCTCGATGTGCGCGAGGCAGGCGGCGCGGGTATCCGGGCCGTGTACCACCCGCCAGCCGGCGGGCACATCGCGGAAGGCGGGCCACAGGCTGTACTGGCCGGCGGCGTTGACCAGCGCCAGGAAGAGGTGGCGCTCGTCGTCGAAGGGATTGACGTGCTGGTCGTCCATCATTGCCACGGGTCCCTTCAGGCCGCGCCGACGGACCGGCGCTTCAGCAGGTCCCAGAGGGCATCGATGGTGGGGCGGCTGGCGAGCTCGATGAAGCTCACTTCCAGCCGCGCGGCCTTCCATTCCGCCACCAGCTGCATGGCGGCGATGGAGTTGAGGCCAAAGTCCATGAGGTTGTCGTCGTCGGCCGGATCCTCGTCCAGGAACCGCCGGACCTGGGCGCGCAGCGTCTCCTTCGAGAGGGGCGCCGCCGCGGGCGGGCATGGCTGCGGGTTCATTCGTTCCTCCTGACCTGCAAAATGAAGCCGGTGCAATTGCGTGCAGTGTGCACGCTCTGTGCTGCCGGTGGCATGTCTTGGGAAGGAAATAATCTGTTCTGAAGGGTCAAAAGACTAAAGTATTTTCAATAGTTAAAAAGTATTGATCTGCGCCGGCGGATTGTTCCGGCCTATTCTCGCGCGAGGGCCCGCACCGGATCGAGCCGTGCGGCGCGCCCGGCGGGCATGTAGCCGAACAGCAGTCCGGTGCCCACGGCCCCGGCCAAAGCGAGGGCGATGGCGCGCGCCTGGAACACCACCGAAAGATCAAGCGCCAGGGCGGCGCCCACGCCCACGGCGAGGCCCAGGGCGAGGCCGGCGAGCCCGCCGGCGCCGGCGAGGATCACCGCCTCGGCCAGGAACTGTCCCAGGATGTCCCGTCCCGACGCGCCCACCGCCATGCGGATGCCGATCTCCCGCGTGCGCTCGGTGACGCTCATGAGCATGATGTTCATCACGCCGATGCCGCCCACCAGCAGGGAAACGGAGGCGATGACCGCGAGCAGCCCGGCCATGGCCGACTGGGTCTCGCCGAGCTCGGCGATGCGGCTCGCCATGTCGTTGATGAAGAAGTCCTCCATGCGGTGGCGCGCGAGCAGCGTCTCCCGCACGTGCCCCTTGGTTTGCGTGAGGCGGGCGGTGTCGGTCACGGTGAGCTGGATGCCGCCGAGGTCGGTCGATCCGGTGAGGCGGCTGGACGCGGTGGACAGCGGCAGCACCACGCGGTCGTCGCGGTCCATGCCGCGCTCGTCGGGTCCCTTCGGCTCCAGCACGCCGGTGACGAGGAAGGGGATGCCGTTGGCGAGAACGTAGCGGCCGGAGGGGTCGGCGACGCCCGGAAACAGCCGCGCCGCCACCGCCGCGCCGAGCACCATCACCGGGGCCGCCGCGCGCTCGTCGTCCGGGGTGAAGAAGCTGCCCCGGTGGGTGCGCCAGCGGAAGGTCTCTGGATAGGCGGTGGAGGTGCCGAACGCCTCCGAGCGGAGGGTGACGGCCCCGGCGGTCAGGGTCACGGTGGTCCAGCGGCCGGGATTGACACTCTTCACGTTGGGCAGCTGGGCGAGGGCCTGCGCGTCGGCCAGCGTCATCCGTCCGCCGGGCAGGGCCGGGTTGTCGTTGTCCGGCATCACCACGATCCAGTCGGTGCCGGTCGCCGCCGCGCGGGCGAGCACCTGCCGCCGCGTGCCCTCGCCGATGGCGAGCATGGCGATGACCGAGGCGGTGCCGATGACGATGCCGAGGAGCGTCAGCGCCGTGCGGAAGGGATTTCCGGCCAGCGCCGCGAAGGCCGAGCGCAACGCCTCGGTCAGGGCGAACAGGGCCGGCGCATGCCGGTCCGGCCGCCGCGCTGGCGCTGGCGCGGGGTGGACCGCCTCGCCGTTGCCGCTGTCGCGCACGATGACCCCGTCGCGGATCTCCACCACCCGTCGGGCGATGCGCGCCACGGCGGGATCGTGGGTGATGAGGATGACCGTATGCCCTTCCGCCGCCAGTTCGCGCAGCAGGTCCATCACGGCGGCGCCGCTGGCGCTGTCGAGGGCGCCGGTGGGCTCGTCGGCGAGGATCACCTCGCCGCCATTCATGAGCGCGCGGGCGATGGAGACGCGCTGCTGCTGGCCGCCGGAAAGCTGGTCCGGCCGGTGGTCGAGGCGGCCGCCGAGGCCGAGGCGTTCCAGCAGGGCCGTTGCCCGCCGCTGGCGCGCCTTGCCGTCCACGCCCGCATAGATCGCCGGCAGCTCGGCATTGGCCCGAGCGCTGACGCCGGGCAGCAGGTGGTAGCGCTGGAAGACGAAGCCGAACACCTCGCGCCGCAGCTCCGCCTGCCCGTCGCGGGACAGGGTGCTCACGTCCTCGCCGGCAAAGCGGTAGGTGCCGCCGCTCGGGTGGTCGAGCAGGCCGAGGATGTTCATGAGCGTCGACTTGCCGGAGCCGGACTGCCCGACGATGGCGACGAACTCGCCGGCGTGGATGGTGAGGTCGATGCCGCGCAGCACCTCGCTCGTCACCGCGCCGTGGGTGAAGGCGCGGCGGATGCCCGAGAGCTGGATCAGCGGCGCGCCGGACATCGTCACTGGGTGAAGCGGATGGCGCTCCGCTCCTCTTCCGCCCGCTCGCCGGTGACGACGCGCTCGCCCTCGGCGAGGCCTTCGAGCACCTGCGCCTGGAAGCGCGTGCGCACGCCGATGCGCACCGCGCGGGTGCTGATGCCGTCCTTGCCGCTCACCCGCACGGTGAAACGGTCGCCCCCGCCCTCCGCCGGCACGAGGGCGGCCATGGGCACGACGAGGGCGTTCTCGGCCCGGGCGGTGATGAAGAAGGTCTGCGCGCTCATCTGCGGCCGCAGCTCGCCTTCGGGATTGGGCACGTCGAACACGGCGGTGTAGAGGACGACGCCGCTGCCGGCGCCCCCGCTGGTGCCGCCGGCCCCCGGCTGGCTCGGCCCGGGCAGGATCTGCCGCACGCGGCTCTCCCAGCGGCGGTCGGGGTGGCCCAGCGTGGTGAACCACACCGGCATGCCCGGCTTGAGCCGGGGCACGTCCGCCTCGGCCACCTGGGTCCACACGGTCATGACCGAGAGGTCGGCGATGCGCACGAGCTGTGGCGTCTGGTAGGTGGCGACCAGGGTCTGTCCCTGCCGCGCCTCCACCGAGACGACGGTGCCGGCCATGGGTGCGAACACCTTGGTGTAGCGCAGCTGCGCCTCGTTGGAGCGCAGCGTGGCGGCCACCTGCCGGATCTGGGCGCGGGTCATCTCAAGCTGGGCGGTGGCGGCGGCCGATTCCATGGCGGCGCGATCGTTCTCCTCGGTGCTGGTGAACTGGTTGCGGGCAAGGCGTGCCTGGCGCTGGGCGCGGTCGGTGGCGAAGCGGGCGCGGGCCTCCAGGTCGATGAGCTGCGCCTTCAGCCGCGCGATCTCCGCCTCGCCCGCCTCCACCTGCGCTTCCTGCAAGGAGGGGTCGATCTCGGCGAGGAGCTGGCCCTCGGTCACCACGTCGCCCTCATGCACGTGCAGGCGCAGCAGTTGGCCGGACGCCTGCGCGCCCACGTCCACGTAATCGCGGGGCTGCAGCTTGCCGAGGGCGGTGACGCTGTCCTCGATGGTGCCCCGCGTCACCACGGCGGTCTCGAAGCGGGCCTCCTGCGACTGCGCGCCGGGCCGGGCATCAAGGAAGAAGCCGATACCGGCCAGGGCCGCGCCCAGCGCCAGCAGCAGGCCGGCATGGCGGCGGGTCAGGCGCAGGCGTCCGTTGGGCTGCATGGCGTGTCAGCCTTCCCCGGCCGCCGGCTGCCCGGCGCCTGCCAGCTCCTCGCCGGTTGATCCCTCGCGCGGCAGGCCGTTGATGGCGAGGGTGAGGAGGCCGCCGACGGCCAGGGCGAAGGTGCCCAGGACGATGACGCCGGTCTTCGGCAGCGCCGCGACGAGGGCGCCGACGCCCACCGCCCCGAGGCTGTCGCCGGCCACGTCCTGCGCCGCCCAGAGGCTGTTGATGCGGCCGAGGAAGTGGTCCGGCGTGTGATCCTGGATGATGGTGTACTGGAGCAGCGAGGCGATGGCATTGGTGTAGCCGTAGATCACCAGCGCCGCGAGCGCGACGACGATGTGTCCGCTCGCCCCGAGGAGGATGACGCAGGCGAGGGCGCCGGCGCACAGGCCCGACATCACCAGCTCCCGCTGACGCAGCTCCCGGACCCAGCCGCTGAGCACAGCGCCGAGGGTCGCGCCGAGGGGGACCGCCGAATACATCAGGCCGATCTCCAGCGCCCCGCCGCCCAGCGTCTGGGTGACGATGGCCGGAAACAGGATGCGGATGGAGGTGGAAAGCGTCAGCAGCGTGCCGATGGCGAAGACCAGGAGCAGCCGCCGGTGCCGGAACAGGAAGCCGAACGCTTCCGCCATCATGGTGAGCGGATGGCGGATGGCGTGGCGTTCGGGAACCATGGCGGGCAGGGACAGGAGCGTGAGCACGGTGACGAGGGTGCCCGCGGCCGCCAGGCCGTAGTTCCAGCCGAGTCCCCCGGCGGCGATCACCATGCCGCCCACGGCCGGCGAGACGATGGTGGCGAAGCGAGTGACCAGCATGCCGAGCGCCCCCGCCTGCATGAGGTTCTCGCGGCCGACGATGAACGGCATCGCCGCCATCAGCGCCGACACGCCAAGGGCGCCGAAGAAGCCGTCCCACATGGCCAGCACGTAGATGGCGAAGAGCGACGGCGCGTCCATCAGGCTGTTGAGGGCGAGGCCGACGAAGCCGATGCCGCAGACGCCGCGGGCGAAGAGGATGAGGCGGCGCCGGTCGTAGCGGTCCGACAGCACGCCGCCGAGCAGCAGGCCGACGAACATGCCGATGCCGTCCAGCGCCGCCACCACGCCCACCTGGAAGCTGGAGCCGGTGAGCCCGTAGACCTGCACCGGCACGCTCACGGCGAGCATGCCGAGGCTCATCAGCGAGATGCTGCGGGCGACGAGGAGATTTCGGAACGCCGGGTTGCGCCGAAGCAGCGAGATATCGATCAGGAAGCGGCGCACGATGATGGTCTCGCATGACAGGGGCGGATCTGGCCGTGCGGCGCGACTGTCGGACGCGATCCGCCGCAGGGTATGGTCCGGGGCGCGCAGGCCCGCACCGGACGAAGATCCTGGCGCCGCGCAGGATAGGGTCGGTTGTACCCGCCGTCCTGTGGCTGAGCGTCAAAAAGACCTGATTGAACGGCGAATGACTGAATAATGGAAAGTATTCATTTGAACAATTCAATATTGATGAGGCCGGTCTCCTGCCGCGATTCCAGCATCGCAGGTGCCGTTTGCAGATTTCGAAGGGGATGGCCGCCATCACCGCGGTCATGCCCGGCCATGACGGGGAGCAAGGTCCCTGCCGACGTTTCAGGCGGGCTCGCGCGGGGGATGGACGCTACCGGTAATAGGCGCCGAGGCGGAAGCCGTTCACCTCGTGCACGGCCACTTCCATGTCATAGATCGCCCTTAGCACGTCGGCGCGCATGATGTCGTCCGGCCCGCCATGGACCAGCACGCGCCCGCCCTTCATGGCGACGATGCGGTCGGCGTAGCAGGCGGCGAAATTGATGTCGTGGATCACCACCACCACCGTCTTGCCGAGCTCGTCGGCGGCCCGGCGCAGCAGCTTCATGGTGCCGGCGGCATGCTTCATGTCGAGGTTGTTCAGGGGCTCGTCGAGCAGCAGGCAGGCGGGGTCCTGCGCCAGCACCATGGCGATGAAGGCTCGCTGGCGCTGGCCACCGGACAGCTCGTCGAGGAGGCGGCCGGAGAGGGGCGAGAGGTCCACGTAGCCGATGGCCTCGGTGACCTTCTCCACATCGGCGCGGGTGGGGCGCCCATGGCAATGGGGAAAGCGGCCGAAGGCCACCAGCTCGCTGACGGTGAGGCGCGGCGTGATCCGGTTGTCCTGCTTGAGGATGGCCATGCGCCTGGCCAGCACGTCGCCGGTGGTCGTGCTCACGTCGAGCCCGTCCACGGTGACGCGCCCGGCATCCATGGGCAGGAGGCGCGCCACGATGGACAGAAGCGTCGACTTGCCGGCGCCGTTGGGGCCGATGATGGCGGTGAGCCCGCCCGCCGGCACGCTCAGCGACACGGCATCGAGCACCCGCGCGGTGCCGTAGGATTTCGAAACGCCGGCGATCTCGATCACGTGCGCGTGCCCCTGAGCAGAAGCAGGATGAAGACGATGCCGCCGGCGAACTCGATCACCACGCTCAGCGCCGCATCGTAGCCGAGCAGGCGTTCGAGCACCGTCTGCCCGCCGGCGAGGCAGGCGATGGCGATGAGCGTTGCGGCGGGCAAGGTATGGAGGTGCCGCTCAGTGCCGATGGCGAGATAGGCGAGGTTCGACACCAGCAGGCCGAAGAACAGCACCGGCCCCACTAGCGCCGTGGAGACGGAGACGAGTACGGCGACGAGGAGGATGAGGATGGTCACCATCCGCCGGTGGTCGATGCCCAGATTGATTGCCGTGTCGCGGCCCAGGGCCAGCGCGTCCAGGGTCGGGGCGAGGCGCAGGGCGAGGGCGCCCGCCGCGAGGATGGCCACCGCCGCCACCGGCAGCAGCGCGGTGTCCACCACATTGAAGCGGGTGAACAGCAGGCTTTGCAGCACCGAGAATTCGTTCGGGTCGAGGATGCGCTGGAGCAGGTTGGCGAGCCCCCGGCACAATATGCCGAAGACCAGCCCGGCCAGCACCACGAGGTGGAAGCCGCGCCGGCCATCGAACAGCCAGCGAAACAGGCCGAGCGCCGCCGCCGCCAGCAGCACCGCCTCGCCGGCGAAGCGCAGGCGCGGATCAATGGCGGCGGCGCCCTGCGCGCCCAGGGCGAAGACGACGGCCGTCTGGATCGCCACGTAGAGGGCGTCGAAACCCATGACCGCCGGGGTGAGGATGCGGTTTTCGGTGAGGGTCTGGAACAGCACCGTCGAGACCGCCACCGCCGTGCCCACCAGCACCAGCCCGGCGAGCTTGCCGCCGCGCAGGGACAGCACGAAGCCCCAGCCGCCGCGCGCCCCCACCGTCATGAAGCAGGCCGCGGCGATCACCGCCGCGAGGGCAAGGAGGAGGAGGGCGCGGCGCGCCCTCACGCTGCGCGCGTCAGCCAAGGCGGTAGCGCCGCCCGAGCAGCAGGTAGAGGAACACCGCGCTGCCGACGACGCCGGCCACCGTGCCCACGGGGATCTCATACGGGAAGCGGATGAGCCGCCCGATGATGTCGCAGGCGAGCAGGAAGGCGGCCCCCGAAAGGGCGATCCAGGGCAAGGTGCGGCGCAGATTGTCGCCCATCACCAGCGCCACCACGTTGGCCACGAGCAGCCCGAGGAACGGCACGGTGCCGGCGGTGGCGATGCAGGTGGCGGTGGCCAGCGCCACGATGGCGAGGCCCAGGGCCATGATGCGGCGATAGTCCAGTCCGAGGTTGCGCGCGAACGCGTCGCCGAGGCCGGCCACGGTGAAACGGTCCGCCGCCCCATAGGCGAGGGCGGCGAGGGCCACGTTGAGCCAGAGCAGCTCGTAGCGTCCCCGCAGCACGCCGGAGAAATCGCCGGTGGTCCAGGCGGCGAGCGACTGGAGCAGGTCGGCGCGATAGGCGAGGAAGGTGGTGAGCGCGTTGATGATGCCCCCCAGCATCAGCCCCACGAGGGGAACGATGACGGCGCCGCGCAGGGCGATGCGGTCGATGATCTTCAGGAACAGCACCGTGCCCGCGAGCGCGAACACGGCCGCCACCGCCATCTTGCCGATGACCGGCAGGCCGGGAGCGAGGAGGGTGGCGGTGAGGAGGCCGAGGCTCGCCGCCTCCGCCGTGCCGGCGGTGGTGGGCTCCACGAAGCGATTGCGGAACAGCATCTGCATCAGGGCCGCGCACACCCCCATGGACAGGCCGGCAAACAGCAGCGCCAGGGTGCGCGGCACCCGGCTGGCGAGGAGCAGCAGCTGCGCGTGGCCCTGCGCCTCCCCGCCGGCGAGAGCGGCAATCGACATGTCGCCGACACCGATCAGCACGCTCGCCACGCCGAGGGCCAGCAAGCCCAGGCACGCCAAGGCGAAAGCCGGGGTGAGCCGCTCCCGACATGTCGGGGCGACACTCGGTGTCGGTGTCGCCATGCCTAGGGGCTCCGCCCGGCTTCGAGCGCCTGCGCCAGTTCCTCGGCGACGATGGGCAAGGCGGTGCCGCCGCCGCCCAGGATGTACCAGCGCGCCGGGTCCAGATAGAGGACGCGGCCCGCCTTGGCGGCGCGGGTGGCAGCGATGATGTCATTGTCCAGGACCTTGCGGGCGGCCTCGCTGTTGCGCCCCACGGCGGCGTCGCGGTCGAGCACCAGCAGCCAGTCCGGATCGGTCTTCAGGATGAACTCGAAGGAGATCACCTCCCCGTGGGTGGCAGCCTTCACGTCGGCGATGGCCGGCTTCACTCCGAGGTCGTCATGGAGCCAGCCGAAGCGGGAGCCGGGGCCGTAGGCGGTGAGCTTGCCGCCATTGACCATCACCATGAGCGCCGCGCCCGCGCCCGGCGCCGCCGCGCGCACCCGCGCCAGCGCCGCGTCGATGCGCGCCAGCAGGGCGGAGGCCTGCGCCTGCTTGTCGAAGATACGGCCGAGCGTCTCCACGTTGCGCCTCACGCCGTCGGCGAAATGATCCTCGTCCACGGAGAGGTCGATGGTGGGGGCGATGGCGGAGAGGTCCCGGCGTTTCGCCGCCGTGCGCGGGCCGATGATGATCAGGTCTGGCTGGGCGGCGGCGACGGCTTCATAGTCGGGCTCGAACAGGGTGCCGATCTTGAGGTGGCGGGGATCGCGGTACTTGGCGAGGGCATCCGGCAGGTTCGAGCCGGGCACGCCCGCAACCTCCACGCCCAAGGCGTCGAGGGTGTCGAGGGCGGCCGGATCGAAGACCAGAACCCGCTGCGGCCGGCCGGGCAATGTGGTCGATCCCCCGGCATGCGCCACCACGATTTCCGCATGCGCGCCCGCGCTCGCCAGAAGGATCGCGGCCAGAAGGCCGCAGAAGGCGACGGCCCGCCGCAAGGCGATGCGGCCGGTGCTTCCGGCGGCATAAACAGCAGGCAGGATCTTGGATCGCATGCGCGCGCATGTATACGGAAGCGCGGCCCGCAGCTGAAATTTCCGTATTTTCCGCATCTTTGCGGCGTCTCGCAGGATTGGAATTATTTCATTTAAGGAAAGCGTCATAAAATATGCCGTTCCATCACGGATAATTTCGTTTCTCTCGCGAAAACAGGAGAGCTCGATACAAGATGAAAATTGTATATGTATTTCGCGCCGTCAAGTGTTGAGCGACACCATGTCGGACATGCGGCGCCGGCCCCCGCTTCGGCGCGATCATGAGCCGCGCGCCGCGCGGGACGATCCGCGCCTTCTTCTTCGCGCATGCGGGGCTGGGCGCGCGGGGCGCCAGTCAGTGGCGCAGGAAGGGCGCGCCGATGGCGCCGGGCATCTTCGACGACCGGCCGATGCCCGCGAGCAGCCCCAGCGCCACGAGGTACGGCACCATCTGCACCACGTAGGAGCTCACCGGCAGGCCCCAGCCCTGGATGCGGGATTCGAGGGCCGCGACGGCGCCGAACAGCAGGCAGCCTGCCATGGCGCCGAACGGGTTCCAGCGGCCGACGATGATGGCGGCCAGCGCGATGAAGCCGCGGCCGTTGGTCATGCCATCGGTGAAGGTGCCCACCTCCTGCAGCGACAGCACGGCCCCGCCGAGCCCGGCGAAGGCGCCGCCCGCCAGAATGGCCAGCGTGCGCACGCGCTGCGGATCGGTGCCCACGGCGAAGGCCGCCTCCGGGTTCTCGCCCACGGCGCGCAGCATGAGGCCAGATTTCGTCTTGGCGAGATAGAGCGCGACGGGAACGACCAGCAGGAAGCCGAGATAGACCAGCGGCGGCTGGCGGAACAGCACAGGCCCGAGCAGCGGAATGTCGCCCAGGAGCGGCACCGGCCAGGCGGGCAGGGTGGGCAGGCGGATGACCGGCGTGCGCCCGCCGAACAGGCCGCGCAGCAGGAAGCTGGTGAGCCCCAGGGCGAGGATGTTCACCGCCAGCCCCGTCACCATCTGGTCGGCGCGGAAGCGCGTGGTGGCAAGCGCCACCACGAGCGCCAGGGCCATGCCGGTGAACAGGCTCGCCACCAGCCCGGCCGCGCTGCTGCCGGTGAGAAGGGCGGCGAGCGCCCCGCCGAAGGCGCCCGCCAGCATCATGCCCTCGATGCCCACGGCGAAGGTGCCCGCCCGCTCGCTGATCAACCCGCCCATGGCGGCGAAGAGCAGCGGCGTCGAGATGCGCAGCGTCGCCGAGAGCAGCTCCGCAAGGGTGGCAAGGTCCATGGGCTCAGACCTTCCGGTTGCGGGCGCCCATGCCCACGGCGCAGAGCACGAAGACCATCATCAGTCCCTCGATGACGTAGACGAGGGAGGACGGCACGCCCACCTCCCGCTGCATGGCGAGGGTGCCGGCCTCCAGGAAGCCGAGGAACAGGCCCGCCGGCAGCACCGCCAGCGGATTGAGCCCGGCGATGAGCGCCACCGCGACGGCGTTGAAGCCGAAACCGTGGGAGAAACCCTCGATGAGGCGGTTGTGGACCCCGCTCACCTCGATGCCGCCGGCCAGCCCCGCCAGCGCGCCGGCGATGGCCATCACCAGCGCCGTGGAGCGGGCGGCCGAAAGGCCCACATAGGCCGCCGCCGGTCGGCTCGCCCCGAGGATGCGCAGGCGGAAGCCGAAGGTGGTGCGCCACAGGAGCACATGCCCGAGCACCGCCGCCGCCACGGCGAACAGGATGCCGATGTGCAGGTCCGTCCCGGCAATGAGCCCGGGCAGCCAGCCGGCGCGCGGGAACAGCGGCGACTGCGGGAAGCCCGCGCCCTCCTCGCCCAGCGGGGCGTGCAGCACCTCGCTCACCAGCAGCACGCCGACGAAATTGAGCAGCAGGGTGCACAGCACCTCGTGCACGTTGCGCTTGATGAAGACGAAAGCCGCCAGCAGCGCCCACAGCGCCCCCGCCGCCGCCCCGGCGAGCATGGCGAGCGACAGCAGCAGCGGCGCCGGCAGGCTCGCCGGCGCCATGAGGACGACGAAGCTCGCGGCGATGCCGCCGAGGGCGATCTGGCCCTCGCCGCCGATGTTGATGACCTTGGCGCGGAAGCACAGCGCCACGCCGACGCCGGTGATGATGTAGGGCGTGCTCTTGTTGAGCGCGAAGGCGAGCCGGTCCAGCGAGCCGAAGGCGCCCCGCAGCAGCGCGCCATAGGCGGTCACCGGGTTCTTGCCGGCGAGCAGGATGAGGCCGGCCGTGATCACGAGGGCGAGCACGATGGCGCCCAGGGTCAGGCCGAAGGTCTGCGCGCCGCCGCCGGCGAGCAGGCCCCGCAGGCGGTCGGCGCGGGGCGTCGGCGCGGCGGGGGCAGGGCGGGGCACCAGGGGGCCAGGGTCCAGCATGCGTCAGGCCGCCCGGATGCCGGCGGGATCGATGCCGGCCATGAGCAGGCCGATCTCGGTCACGTCCACGTCGCCACGGGGCCGGGGCGGGGACAGGCGGCCGCCATGCATCACGGCGATGCGGTCACCCAGCATCAGCACCTCGTCGAGGGCGGCGGAGAGGTAGAGGATCGCCCCGCCGGCGGCGCGCAGGGCCAGGATCTGGTCGATGACGAAGCGGGTGGCGCCGGGATCGAGCCCCCAGGTGGGCTGGAAGGCGACCAGCACCTTCGGTCGCCGGCCGATCTCGCGGGCGACCACGATCTTCTGCTGGTTGCCGCCCGAAAGCGTGCGGGCCGGGCTCTGCGGCCCGGCGGCGCGGATGTCGAAGTCCCGCATCCGCTCGCGCGCCCGCGCCCTGAAGCCGCCGAGGGTCAGGAAGCCGGCGCGGGAAAACGGCGCGGCATCGAACTCGCGCAGGGCGAGGTTGTCGGCGACCGTCATGGCCGGGACCAGCGAAGTGGTCGCCCGGTCCACCGGAATGTAGGCGAGCCCGGCCTGAAGGCGCTCCCTCACCGGGGCGAAGGTGATGTCCAGCCCGCAAAGGTCGATGCCGCCGGAGGTGGGCACCCTGAGGCCGGCGAGGCAGTCGGCCAGGTCCGTCTGGCCGTTGCCGTCCACGCCGGCCACGGCCAGCACCTCCCCGGCGCGCAGCGAGAACGACACGTCCTTCAGCCGCGCGACGCCGGCCGCGTCGCTGCGGGAGAGGATGGAGACGCGCAGCACCGTTTCCCCCGGCTCCACCGCCGCGCGCTCCACGCTCGCGGTCACGTCGCGGCCCACCATCATGTGGGCAAGGGAGGCTTTGGTGGCGCCCGTCGTGGGACAGCGGCCGGTCACCGCGCCGTCGCGCAGGACCACCACCTCGTCGCAGATCTCCAGCACCTCGTCGAGCTTGTGCGAGATGAAGATGATGGAATGGCCCCTGGCCTTCAGCTTGCGCATCACCTCCATCAGCCCCGCGACCTCCGGCGGGCTGAGGTTGGAGGTGGGCTCGTCGAGGATGAGCAGCTCGGCGCCGGCGAGGATCGCCTTCATGATCTCCACCCGCTGGCGCTGGCCGTGGGGCAGGTCGGCGACGCGGGCGTCGGGGTCGATGTCGAGGCCGAAGGCGGCGGAGGTGGTCCGGATCTCCCGGGCGATGTCCTTCGGCCTCAGCCACCAGCCGGCCCGGTCCCAGGCGAGCATCACGTTCTCGGTGACGCTCATGGCGTCCACCAGGGTGAAATGCTGGTGGATCATGCCCAGCCCGGCGGCGATGGCCTGGGCCGGCCCGTGCTGCTTCAGCACGCGGCCCTTGAAGGTGATGGTGCCGGCATCCGCGGCGACGATGCCGAACAGCACCTTCATGAGGGTGCTCTTGCCCGATCCGTTCTCGCCCAGCAGGCCGACGATGGTGCCTTCGGGCACCACGAGGTCGACGCCGCGGTTGGCCCGCACCGCGCCGTAGCGTTTCTCGATGCCGCGCATTTCCAGCATGAAGGCCGCCTCTCGCGCCACGGGACGCAAATGCCCGCCCCGGCGGAAGGCGTCGGGGCGGGCTGCATGATGGGGTTCCGTGTCAGATGCCGCCGCGGGCATCCTCCTTGGTCACGGTGAGCTTCAGCTCGCCGGACGCAAACTTCTTCTTCAGGCCCTCCAGCTCCTCCACCACCGCCGGGGGCACCGCCTTGTTGTAGGGCTGGCCGGCCTCGTAGCCCAGCTCGGCGCCGGTGGAGCCGGGGGTGTTGAAGCCGTAGAGGATGTACTTGCCGCCCATGTCCTGGGTTTTGTTGGCCTCGGCGGCGGCGGTGTACATGTCGGCCCACTTCTCGACGATGTTGGTCAGCACGTTCTCCGGCGCGATGGCCGTGTGGCCGAAGGAGCGGCCGTTGGCGAAGACGTTCTTCTCCTTGGCCGCCTGGATGATGCCGGACTGGCCGGCATTGAGCTTGCCGCTGATGAAGTCGGCGCCGCCGGCAATCAGCGAGAGGGCCGCCTCCTTGGCCTCGGCGCCGTCCTCCATGCTCTTGATGTAGATGACCTTCACCTCGATGTCCGGCTTGACGGACTTGGCGCCCTTGCGGAACGCGCCCACCTGCGCCGTCACGTTCGGGATGCCTTCGAGGCTGTTCACCGAGCCGATCTTGCCGGTCTTGCTCATGCGCGCCGCGAGCACGCCCATGAGATAGCCGAACTGGGTGTTGTCATAGTCGATGGAGGTGACGTTCGGCGGCACGCCCTTGGAGCCGGAGCCCACCACGAACAGGGTCTTGGGAAAGTCCGGGCCCACGCGCTCGGCGGCGGAGACGAAGCGGCCGGTGTGGCCCACCACCACGGCGTTGCCCTGCCGGGCATAGTCGCGCAGGGCGTCCACCATGTCGGCGGCGCCCACATTCTCCGAATAGGAGATGTCCCAGCCCAGCGACTTCAGCTTCTCCGCCCCCATGTAGCCCTGGGCGTTCCAGCTCTGGTCGTTGATGGAGCCGGGGAAGAGGAAGGCGGCCTTCTGGGCCAGCGCGGCGCCCGTCAGCGCCAGCGTCGCCATGGCGGCGGCGCACAAGGTGGCGGCGAAGGGTGCGCGCCCGGCGGGGCGGGCCTTGTTCGGCCGGAGGGCGTCGAACATGTCGTTGCTCCCAGATGTAAAGCCGTGCCGCCCGAAAGGCCTCGTCGCGGCACGCGTGGTGTTGACCGTTCACGCCTCTGCAAGAAGCACAGCCAGGGCCACCCGCTCCGCGCCGCCATTCCACCAGATGGGATGAAGGCGGAAAAACCCGTGTCTTGTCGCGGGCTTGGGGGTCGGGAGCCAGCCGGCCCGGACGGCGTCAGACGCGGGCACCGGACCAGGCGCGGGTGAGTTCCTGCGCCGCCGCGGCCACCATGCGTCCGCGTTCGGCAACCTGCCCAATATCTAGGCGCTCGACCGGCACGGCGAGGGAAACGGCTGCGACGGGGCGGTGATAGGCGTCGAGCACCGGAGCCGCGATGCAGCGCAGGCCGATCGTGTTCTCCTCGTCGTCGAGGGCGAAGCCGACGCGGCGCGTCTCTTCCAGCGCGCCCATGAGCGCTTCCGGCGAGCAGATGGTGTTCGGCGTCACCGCCACCAGGCGCTCGGCGGACAGGGTCCTGTGCACTTCCGCCTGCGGCAGGACCGCGAGGAGCGCCTTGCCGATGCTGGAGCAATGGGCGGGCAGGGAGCTTCCCGTGGGCACGAAGGCGCGGCGCGCGCGGGCATCGAAGCGGTGGAGAAACACCACCCTTCCATCCTCAAGGGCACCCAGGCTGGCGGTTTCGCCGCAGCTCTGGCCGAGGCGCTTCAGGATGGGCTGGGCGCAGGCCACCATGTCGCGCGAGCCGGCGTAGGTGGCTCCCACCGCGAGTGCGGTTCGTCCCACGAACCAGTGGCTGCTCTTCTTGTCGAAATGGACGAAGCCGCGCCCCTCCAGCGTGGTGAGCAGGCGGTGGGTGGTGGAGGCCGCAAGCTCCGCCTGGGCCGCGATCTGCGGCAGGGCGATGCCGCCGGGGCTGTCGCTCACGAGCACCAGCAGGCCGAGCGCCCGGTCGACCGCCCGCACCAGCCCATCGCCCGCCGCCCGGCTCGCCTTGCCGGGCGTCTCGCCTTTTCGACCCATGTTTCAATCCGTTGGCTCGCCGGTCATGCATCGCTGAAGCGCGCCGCCGCTGCCCGTGCCGCTACGATGCGGGTTGGGCCGTGCGGTGAGAAGGCCAAAAATCAGGCAGGCGACGCCCGCCCAGGCTTTCGGGCACGCGGCGACCCGCCTGCCTCCCAGATGGGGGGACAACGCCTTTTCCGTCTTGCAGCCGGAGAGCGATTCACCGGGCAAATCCGTTCAATTCGGCAGGATCGCGCTTTCGATCTTCAGGCGGCCGAGGGCGGGATAGGTGGCGGGATCGAAGAAGCTCCGGCCGGCCTTGTAGACCCGCCCTTCGGACACGTCCGGCAGGGCCGCGCCCTCGATGCTGGCCTCGAAGGTGAGCTCCAGCTGCACGCCCGAGGGGTCGTAGACGAAGAGCTGCCAAAGGCTGGTGCCGGGCACGATGAACTCCCGCCAGTCCAGCCCGGCCGCCTGGAAGCGGGCGATATAGGCCCGGTAGCCCGAGCAGGACAGGGAAATATGGTCGATGGCCGCCGTGCCGTATGACGCCGTGCCCGAGGCGCCGAGCGCCGGTCCGCCCGCATAGATGTGCACGATGCCGAGGCCGCCCGGCTGCGGGCAGCCGAGCCATGCCCCCGGATAGCCGAAATCCGGCCGGGGGATTTCCTTCAGGCCGATGACGTCACGCCAGAAGACGCGGGTGGCGTCGAGATCCGCCGTCTTGATGGCCACGTGGAACAGGCCGTAGACACCGGCACCTGGCAAGCTCTGGGTCATGGCTTCATCTCCATTCGGACTGTTCGCGCCGGAAGCGCGCGCCGACCAAGGCTTGCAACATGCGTCCGCACTATGGCCTGCGCGATCGCACCCGACCAGCGCCCGTCGCGCGCCCCACGGGGTCAAAATCCATTCGATCCGGGGCGTTCGAGGCGGCGGGACACGGGGCTCGCCGCGCCTGCGCCAGCCGTCGAGCGCCGGCGGCGAGATCCCGCAAGCCGAGGCGATTTCAGGGAATCGGCTTATCGTGGCACGCTCCGTGCTTGGTGTCGAAGGATCTGCGCCTGGCGCCCGAACCGGACGGGCGCGGCGAGCGTTGAGGGACCGGGCCGCGACCGCCGCCTGATCCGCACGGAGATGCGCCATGACCTTTTCCGTGACCCTGCTGGACCTCGCCGGCTTCGCCGCGTTGCTGCTCTGGGGCATCCACATGGTGCAGACCGGCGTGCTCCGGGCACTGGGGCCGCGGCTGAAGGTGGTGATCGGGCGGGCGCTTGGGAACCCGCTGCAGGGGTTCTGCGCTGGCGCGGCGGTAACCACGCTGCTCCAGAGCAGCACCGCGACGGCGCTGATGGTCTCGGGCTTCACCGCGGCCGGCCTCGTCGCCCTCGTCCCGGCCCTCGCGGTGATGCTGGGCGCGAATATCGGCACCACGCTCATCGTGCAGGCCCTGTCCTTCGACGTCACCGCCATGGCGCCCGCCGCGATCCTGGCCGGGCTGGTGATGTTTCGCCGCGGCGCCGGCAGCAGCCTGCGTGATCTCGGCCGTGCCCTCATCGGCCTCGGCCTCATCGTGCTGGCCCTGCACCACCTGGTGGACCTGCTGCGCCCGCTGGAAGATGCCCCCAGCATTCGCATGCTGCTCGGCGCCGTGGCCACGGTGCCGCTTATCGACGTGATGCTGGCGGCGGTGCTCACCTGGGCGGTGCATTCCTCGGTCGCGGTGGTGCTGATCGCCGCTTCGCTCGCGGCGCAGGGCGCGGTGCCGCCCAATGCCGCCATCGCCCTGGTGCTCGGCGCCAATCTCGGCAGCGCCATCGCTCCGGTGCTGGAAGCGATCGGCAAGGATGACCCGGCGGCCATGCGCCTGCCGGTGGGCAATCTCGTCAACCGGCTCGCGGGCGTCCTGCTGGGCCTCGCCCTGATCGAGCCCATCGGCCGCCTGATGGTGACGTGGCAGCCGGATCCGGGCCGGGTGGCGGTGGATTTCCACACCCTCTTCAACGTGGCGACGGCGCTCGTCTTCCTGCCGCTGCTCTCGCCCCTGGCCCGCGCCCTGGAATGGCTCTATCCGGCGCGGGAGGACCCGGCGGATCCCGCCCGCCCGCGCTATCTCGCCCCGGCGGCGACGGAGACCCCTGTGGTGGCGCTGGGCGCCGCCGCGCGCGAGGCGCTGCGTCTCGCAGACGCCCTCGACGACATGCTGGACAAGGCCGCCCGCGCCCTCATCGGCGGCGAGCGGCGGCACATCGCCCTGACGCGGGACGGCGACGACGTGCTCGACCGGCTCAACCGGGAGATCCGCGCCTACCTCGCCACCCTCGATCCGGACGAACTGAACCCGGCCGACCGGCGTCGGGTGGAGGAGATCCTCGCCTTCTCGGCCAACATGGAGCAGGCGGCGGACGTGGTGTGCGGCCGGCTGATGAGCGACGCCGGCAAGCGCATCAAGCGCGGCATCGCCTTCTCGTCGGAGGAGGAGAAGGCGGTCCGCGAGCTCTTCGACCGGCTGAAGGCGAACATCCGCCTCGCCTCCTCCCTGTTCATGACATCGGACGCCCGCGCCGCGCGGCTGCTGGCGCTGGAGAAGGCGGCGTTCCGCGACAGCGAGACGGCGGCGGCGCGGATCCATTTCGACCGGCTGCGCCAGGGGCTCGCCCCGCTGGCGGACGCGAGCGGCCTCAACATCGAGATCGTGCGCGACCTCAAGCTGATCAATTCGCACGTGGTCGCCGCCGCCGCCTATCCCGTGCTCGCCCGCACCGGGGAACTGCTGGATACCCGCCTCGCCGAGCAGCGCTGACCCCCTCGCCAAGGGTCAGCCGGTCAGCCGGGTCAGCCCTTCGGCCGGAAGCGCAGGAGCCGCAGCGCGTTCGCCGTCACCAGCACCGTCGCGCCGGTGTCCGCCAGGATCGCCATCCAGAGCGGCGTCGCGCCCGTCAGGCTGGTGACTAGGAAGACGCCCTTCAGGCCCAGAGCCAGTCCAACATTCTGCCAGATGTTGGTCATGGTCGCGCGGGACAGGGCGACAAGCTCGGCGACGCCCGTCACCTGGTTCTTCAGCAGCGCGGCGTCGGCGGTCTCCAGGGCGACGTCGGTGCCGGCGCCCATGGCGATGCCCACCGAGGCGGCGGCCAGGGCCGGCGCATCGTTGATGCCGTCGCCGACCATGGCGATGGGCGCCTGCTCCCGGTAGGCGGCGATGGCCGAAAGCTTGGCATCCGGCAAGAGCTCGGAGCGCGCTTCGAGGCCGAGGAGGCCGGCGATGGCGCCGGCGGTGCGGGCGTTGTCGCCGGTCAGCATCACCGGGTGAAGTCCCATGGCCCGCAGCCGGCCGAGCCCTTCGACCGCATCCGCCCGTGGCTCGTCACGCAGCGCGGCCAGGCCGATGAGGCGCCGGCCCTCGCTGACCATGACCACCGTCTTGCCCGCGCCCTCGAGCGCCAGGATCTGCGCGCGCACCGCCTCGGACAGGTCGGCCTGTTCCTCCTCATGGCGAGGCGAGCCGACGCTGACGAAGCCTGACCTCAGGCGTGCCGTCACCGCCTTGCCGGGCGTGGCGATGCTGCCGCCGAACACCTTGGGAAGGTCGAGGCCGCGCGCCTCTGCCGCGGCGACGATGGCCGCCCCGAGGGGATGGCTGGAGCCGCGCTCGACGGCCGCAGCCTTGGCCAGCATGTCGGCTTCGGTCCCTTCCAGCACGACGACGTCGGTCAGCCGGGGACGCCCGACGGTGAGCGTGCCGGTCTTGTCGAAGGCCACCGTCTTCACCTTGCCGAGCGTTTCCAGCGCGGCCCCGCCCTTGATGAGCAGCCCGCGCCGGGCGCCGCTGGCGAGGCCCGAGGCGATGGCCGCGGGCGTGGAGATCACGAGCGCGCAAGGACAGGCGATCAGCAGCAGCGACAGCCCGCGATAGATCCAGGTGAACCAGTCCGCGCCGAGAAGCAGCGGCGGCCCGGCCATCGTGAGGGCGGAGACGGCCATGGCGGCGGGCGTATACCAGCGGCTGAAGCGATCGATGAAGCGCGCCGTCGGCGCCTTCGAGGCCTGGGCCTCCTCCACCATGTGGATGATGCGGCTGATGGTGTTGTCGGCCGCCGCCCGGCTGATTTCCACGCGCAGCGCCCCATTGACGTTGATGCTGCCGGCAAAGACCGCCGCGCCCGCCGCCTTGGCCACCGGAACAGATTCGCCTGTCACGGGCGCCTCGTCGACCTCGGAGGTGCCCTCCACGACGACGCCGTCCGAGGGGATGCGATCGCCCGGCCGGACCATCACCACGTCTCCGATGGCGAGGGCCTCCACCGGCACCGTCTCGAACGCCGAACCACGCTGCCGCAGCGCGGTTCGCGGCACGAGGTCGACCAGGGCCTTGATCCCGGCCCGGGCCCGGCCCGCCGCGACGCCCTCCAGCAGCTCGCCCAGGGCGAACAGGAAGACCACCACCGCCGCCTCCGGCGCCTCGCCGATGGCGAGGGCGCCGGAGGCAGCAATGGACATCAGCATCTCGATGCTGAACGGCGTGCCGGCCCGGACGCCGGCCAAGGCGCGCCGGCCGATGGGCACGAGGCCCACAAGCGTTGCGGCCATATAGGCCCAGGTCGACCAGGCCGGCGCCAGATGGGACACCGCGAAGGCGAGCACCAGCAGGGCCCCCGTGCCGATCACCAGCCGGCCTTTCCGGCTCGCCCACCAGGCGCTCTGCGGCGCGGTCCGGCCGGGCTCCTTCACCGCATCCGCGGGTTCGTCGGCCCCGAGCGGGGTGAAGCCGAGGGCCCTGATCCGCGACTGGACCGTGACGCAGGTGGTGCGGTCCTCGTCGAGCGTCAGCGAGAGCGAGGCCTGGCCATAGCTGACCGAAATGTCCGAGACGCCGGGCAGGCGCCGCATGGCGGTCTCGATCTTCGCGGCGCAGGAGCCGCAGTCCATCCCCTCGATCCGCAGCTTGAGCGGGCGCGCAGCCGCCATGGGTCACCTCGACAGTTCCGATGTGACATCCCATATGGACCCTGTAGCAACTATAGGGTCAAGCCCATGGCGGACGGATATCTTGCAATCGGCGAACTGGGCCGGCTCACCGATACCAAGGTCGAGACGATCCGTTATTACGAGCGCATCGGGCTGCTTGCGGAACCGGCGCGCACCGCCGGCAACTACCGGGCCTACGGGCCGCAGCACCTGAACCGGCTGAGCTTCATCCGCCGCTCGCGCGACCTCGGCTTCTCGCTCGATCAGGTGCGCGCCTTGCTCGACCTTTCCGACGATCGCGACTGTTCCTGCCAGGCCGTCGACGCGATCGCCAAGGCGCATCTGGCGGAGGTGGACCGCAAGATCGCGGACCTGCGCGCGCTGCGCCGCGAGCTCCGCAGCATGGTCGACCAGTGCCGGAGCGGCACGGTGGCCGAATGCCGGATCATCGAGGCGCTGTCGCCGTGAGGGGGCGCCCGGAGGGAACGGCCGCCTCGCCGGGTCCCGCTGCCTGGGATTGCGCCATCTCGACCACGGCCTGGGTCTGCACGCCGAGCCCCGCGATGCCGAGCTGCACCGTGTCGCCCGCCTTCAGCCAGACCGGCTCCGGCTTCATGCCCATGCCGACGCCGGGGGGCGTGCCGGTGGCGATGATGTCGCCGGGCAGCAGGGTCATGTAGCGGCTGCAATAGGAGACCAGCTCGCGGACGCCGAAGATCATGGTGCGGGTGTTGCCGGCCTGCATGCGCGCGCCGTTCACCTCCAGCCACATGTCGAGGTTCTGCGGGTCTGGAACCTCGTCCCGCGTGACGAGCCAGGGCCCGACCGGCCCGAACGTGTCGCAGCCCTTGCCCTTGTCCCATTGCGAGGACTGGAGCTGGAAGGCCCGCTCGGACACGTCGTTCACCACGCAATAGCCGGCGACGTGATCGAGGGCAGCCTCTTCCGTGACGTAGGAGGCCTTGCGGCCGATCACGACGCCGAGCTCCACCTCCCAGTCGAGCTTGGTGGAGTGAAGCGGCCGGACGATGGGGTCGTTGGGCCCCGACAGCGCGGAGAGCGCCTTCAGGAAGATGATCGGCTCGCTCGGCACCGCCATGCCGGCTTCGGCGGCATGGTCGGAATAGTTGAGGCCGATGCAGACGAACTTCGACATGCCGGCGAACGGCACGCCGAGGCGGGGCGTGCCCGGCACGTGCGGCAGCGTCAGCGGATCGATCCGCGCCAGCCGGCCCAGGGCGTCGTCCGAGAGCAACGATGCGTCGATGTCGGGGCACACGCCGGACAGGTCGCGCAGCACCCCGTCGCGATCCACGAGGCCGGGGCGCTCGCGGCCGGGGTCGCCGAAACGGCAGAGCTTCATGGGAATTCCTTTGTTTTCAGGAGTGAGGCTGAGGGGGCCGCCGGTCACGCCACCGTGACGCCGGCATCGATGGTCCAGGCGGCGCCGTTCACGTGGGCCGCCCGCGGCGAGAGCAGGAAGGCCACCACGCCGGCGATGTCCTCGGGCCGGGCATAGGCGGTGGGCGTGCCGGCGCGCTTGATGCCGCCGGTGGCGCGGGCCTGCGCGTCGAGCGCGTGGATCATGCGGGTGTCCACGGGGCCGGGCAGCACCGCGTTCACCCGTATGGCGGTGCCCGCCATGTCCAGAGCCGCCACACGGGTGAGGCCGAGCACCGCATGCTTGGAGGCCACATAGCCGGCGAGGCCGGGCCGCCCGCGGATGGCGGAGGTGGAGGCGGTGTTGACCACCGCCCCGGTTCCGCGCTGGCGCATGCGGGCGAGCACGTGCTTGAGGCCGAGGAACACGCCTTTCACGTTCACCGAAAGGACGGCGTCGAACACCTCGTCCGGATAGTCGAAGATGGGCGCCACCACGCCTTCGATGCCGGCATTGTTGGCGAAGGCGTCGATGGGTCCGAGCCGGTCCTCGGTGGCGGCGACGAAGGCTTCCACCTCCGCCGCCTGGGAGACGTCCGCCGTGAGGGAAAGCGCCCGGCGGCCGGTTTCCTCCACCAGCCCGGCGGTTTCGGCCGCCGATGCGGCGTCTCGGTCTACCACCGCCACGTCATGGCCGTCGGCGGCGAGGCGGCAGGCGATGGCGCGGCCGATGCCGCCGCCACCGCCCGTCACCAGCGCGACGCTCACGATTTCACCAGCGGGCAGCCGCCTTCGGAGAGCGGGCGCCAGACCTGCTCCGGCGGGATCGACTTGATGACGTTGTAATAGTCCCAGGGATACTTGGACTCTTCGGGCTTTTTCACCTGGAACAGGAACATGGGGTGGATCTTGCGACCGTCGACGCGGATCGAGCCCTTGCTGAACAGCGGATCGTCGGTGGGCAGAGCCTTCATCTTGTCCACCACCGCCGTGCCGTCGATGGCGCTGCCGAGGGCGGACACGGCCTTGAGATAGTGCAGGGTCGAGGCATAGGCGCCGGCATGCAGCGCGCTCGGATAGCGCCCGTCATTGCGCGGGGTGAAGCGCTTGGTCCAGGCGCGGGTGCCGTCGTTCAGGTCCCAGTAGAAGGATTCGGTGAACTGGAGCCCCTGCGCCGTCTTCAGCCCGAGCGAATGCACGTCGGTGATGTACAGCACCGTGGCGACGAGGCGCTGGCCGCCGGCGGGAATGCCGAACTCCACCGCCTGCTTGATGGAGTTGATGGTGTCGCCGCCCGCATTGATGAGCCCGACCACCTGCGCGCCGGAGGACTGGGCCTGCAGCAGGAAGGAGGAGAAGTCCTGCGTGTTCAGCGGCGCGCGCACGCCGCCGATGACCTTGCCGCCGGTGCGGGCCACCACGTTCTTGACGTCCTGCTCCATGGCGTGGCCGAAGGCGTAGTCGGCGGTCAGCGTGAACCACGACTTGCCGCCGGATTCCACCACCGCGGTCGCAGCTCCCGTGGCGAGCGCATAGGTGTCGTAGGTCCAATGCACCGTGGTTGGTGCGCAGGCCTTGCCGGTGAGGTCCGAGGAGGACGGGCCGGAGGCGATCATGACCTTGTTCTTCTCGCGGGCGATGGAGCTCACCGCCAGCGCGACCGCGGAATTGGGCACGTCCACGATCATGTCGACGCCATCGGTGTCGAACCATTTGCGGGCGATGGAGGCGGCCACGTCCGCCTTGTTCTGGTGGTCGGCGGCGATGATTTCCACCTTCAGCGGCTTGCCGGCGGCGTTGAAGTCCTCCACCGCCATCTGGGTGGCCGCCACCGAGCCCTTGCCGGTCACGTCGGCATAAAGGCTCGACATGTCGGTGAGGACGCCGATGCGGATCGGCTTTCCCTCCTGGGCGAAGGCCGCGTGTGGCGCGGCGAGGGCGAAGGCTCCGGCGGCGGCCAGAAGCGCGCGCCGTGACAGTGCCCCGGCGGAACGCTGGCCAGGGCGGGGTGTGTGGCTGATCATGAAAATCCTCCCTCTTTTGTTGTGGCGATCCGCTTGGCGCGGCGTTCAGGTCAGGGAATGAGCCGCTTGAGCAGCCGGCGATCCTCCACCGCGAAGCCGCCGCCATAGACGTCGGACACCATGAACTGGGCGGAGAGGATTTCCGGTTCCAGCTCGGTGAGCGGGTCGAACGCGCTCTCGTGCAGGCTCATGGACACCCGGCCGGACACCGGCGCCGAATAGGCGATGGGGGTGCGGCGGTAGACGATGTCCGCGTAGGCGGTTTCGAGGCGCTCGGGGTGGGGCAGGCGGCGCACGTGGATCTCGCCGCCGGGCTGCTCCACATCGTCCACCAGCCGCACCACCGGGGCCGATGGATCGGGCGTGAAGGAGACCTCGGCCAAAGGCACGCCGCGGCGGATGACGGCGCTCTGGATGTTGCCGTCGGCGGCTTCGTCGAAGCGGAAGGTGCAGTCCTTCTTGGTGTAGCCGAACAGCTCGCGCCCCGCGGCGATGCCCATGGGGTCGGAGCAGTACATGTAGATGTGGGTTTGGGTGAACAGGTCCTCGTAGCGCACCGCCACCGTCACCATCAGGTCGAACATCCGGCCCTGGTGGACCGCCAGCGTGTGGCCGGGAGAAGCCATGAAGCGGAAGGCGACGCGGTCGTTCACCAGCTCGAACGGGGTGTCGGCGAGCAGCGCCGCCACCTTCTTCTGGTCCACCCGGGTCATCACCTCGAGGGTGCGCAGGGCGCATTCCCATTCCACCGGATAGGCCGGCGAATAGGGCGGATTCACCCCGCTGTTGGGGTGCATCTTGTAATTGCCGAACATCTGTCTTCTCCCTTGATCTCCTTGGGCCCGCGGCGCGCGCGGACGGGATGCGTTCAGGCGTGGCGGGCGAGGCGCGGCTCGGGCTGCGCCGGCGCCCGCGCCTCCAGCAGGGCGCGGCGGGCCTCCGCCACGTCGGTGATGCCGCACAGGGCCATGGTCACGTCCAGCTCCTTGCGGATGATGTCGAGGCAGGCGGTGACCCCCGCTTCGCCCATGGCGCCCAGCCCGTAGAGGAAGGCGCGCCCGATGAGCACGCCCTTCGCGCCCAAGGCGAGCGCCCGCAGCACGTCCTGTCCGGAACGGATGCCGCCGTCGAACAGCACCTCCACCTGCTCGCCGGCCGCCTCCGCCACGGCGGGAAGCATGGAGATGCTGGAGGCGGCGCCGTCGAGCTGCCGGCCGCCATGGTTGGAGACGACGATGGCGTCCGCCCCCGTCGTGGCGGCGATGCGGGCGTCTTCGGGATCGAGGATGCCCTTGAGGATCAGCTTGCGGTCCCATAGGCGGCGGACCCAGCGCACGTCCTCCCAGCTCAGCGTCTGGTCGAACTGGCCGGCGACCCAGTGGGCGAGGGAGGAGACGTCCTCCACCCCCTCCACATGGCCGACGATGTTGCGGAACGTGCGCCGCTTCGTGCCCAGCATGTTCAGGCACCAGCGTGGCTTCGTCGCCAGGTTGGCGAGGTTGCGCAGGGTGGGCTTGGGCGGCGTGGACAGGCCGTTCTTGATGTCCTTGTGGCGCTGGCCCTGCACCTGGAGGTCGAGGGTGAGCACCAGCGCCGAGCAGTTGGCGTCCCGCGCGCGGGCGATCAGCCGCTGCATGAAGGCGCGGTCCTTCATCATGTAGAGCTGGAACCAGAACGGGCGCGAGGTGTGCGCCGCCACGTCCTCGATGGAGCACACGCTGACGGTGGAGAGCGCGAAGGGCACGCCGAACCTTTCGGCGGCACGCGCCGCAAGGATTTCCCCGTCCGCCCACTGCATGCCGGCAAGGCCGGTGGGCGCGAGCGCCACCGGCATGGTGACCGCCTCGCCCACCATGCGCGTGGAGAGGGTCCGCTGCGAAATGTCGATGCCCACCCGCTGGCGCAGGCGGATGCGCGCAAGATCCTCGCTGTTGGCGCGGTAGGTGCCCTCGGTCCAGGCGCCGCAGTCCACGTAGTCGTAGAACATGCGCGGCACCCGCCGCTCCGCCAGCTGCCTGAGGTCTTCGATCGAGGTGATGCTGGCGCGCGAGGAAGCCACTTTCGCCGTCCGCTGGTTGTTTCTGCCCCGCACCGTCCAGGGCCGGCGCGGGGGAGCTTGAATTAAACGTACTTTGCATTCAAAGTACGTTTTAGCTTAGACGCGATCCAGTGGCGGATGTCAAGGGATCGATCGGGCGGGAGCGCCTTGCCCCGCACGGCGGGTGTCGGATAGGTCCGATGCGCGCCCGGTGGGGCGTCACAGGAAGGGAAGGGCGATGACGGACGCCGGCACGACCGGTTCGTCCTTGCAGGACAGGGTCTATCTGCGCCTCAAGGAGATGATCGAGAGCGGCCAGCTCAAGCCGGGGGAGCGGCTGATGGAGGCGGAGCTGGTGCGCGCCTTCGCCACCAGCCGCTCGCCGGCGCGCCAGGCGCTCGACCGGCTCTGCCGGGACGGGCTGGTGGATGCGCTGACGGGGCGGGGCTATCGCGTGCGCGGGCTGTCCGAAGGCGAGGGGGCGGGCATTGCGGCCCTCGACCCGGTCGATCTCTCGGCCCCCCGCCAGTGGGAGCGCATGTACGAGGAGGTGGAGCAGGAGCTGTTCATCCGCACCCTGTTCGGATCGGTGCGCGTGAACGAGCTGCGCCTCGCCGAGCATTTCGGCGTCAGCCGCACGGTGACGCGCGATCTCCTCGCGCGGATGCACGGCGTCGGCCTCGTGGCCAAGGACAGCGCCGGCCACTGGGTGGCGGAGAAGATGACGCCGGATCGCATCCGCTACCTCTACGAGCTGCGCTGCCTGCTGGAGCCGGCGGCGCTGGTGCAGGCGGCCGGGGTGGTGCCGCGCGAGGTGCTGGAGGAGATGCGCGCGACCATCATCTCCACGCGCAATGACACGCCCATCGACAGCGCGCGCTTCGACCACGCGGAAAACGACCTGCACGTCACCCTGCTCGGCTATTGTCCGAACGAGGAGATCCTGCGCGCGCTCAAGCGCACGCACCTGCTGTTCGGGCCGACGCGCTACCTGTTCGATCCCTTCCTCGGCATCCCCATCTCGCTGATCGAGGCGGCGCTCAACGAGCATCTGGGCATCGTCGAGCATCTGCTCGACGGGCGGGCGGACCACGCGGCTGCCGCTCTCGCGGCGCATCTTCAGGATGCGGTGGATCGCTGGCTGAAGCGGTTCGAGATCACCTCCCGGCTGCACCCGCTGAAGACGCCGCCCTATCTCAGCCAGATCTGATCGGCCGGGCGCGCCGGGGCCTCAGGCTCCGCCGCGCCGGCACAGAGCGTGGAAGCCGGCGCTGACGAAGTGCACGAAGTCCTCGAACAAGGCCGGGTCGCCCGTGGTCGCGCGGCCGCCCGAGATGCGCTCGATGCGCTTGTCGGCGACATACATGAGCAGGGCTCCCACGGAGTATTCGTAGGCCCACAGCAGCCGGTCCTCCGGGCAGGCGGGCAGGGCGATGCGCATGGCGTCGAGGAAGGCATGGACCAGCGGGTCGTAGAAGCGCTCGATGATGGCGGAGGCCTCCGGCCCCGGATCCCACGCGGTGCGGGCGACCAGGAGGGAGAAGGAATCCCCGCTGGCGCTGCCGTGGAGCCGCACCACCGGCTCGGCCCAGGCGTGCACGATCTCCTCGATGCGTCCCGGCCCCGGGCCTTTGGCCCCCACCGTGCGGATGCGGGCGATGCGCTCTTCCAGATAGCCCTGGCGATGCTCGAAGACGGTGGCGAGAAGCTCCGGCTTGCGGCCGAAATAATAGCCGACGAGAGCGACCGGCACGCCGGCCCGCGCGGCGATGTCGCGCACCGAGACGGCGGCATAGCCGCGCTCGGCGAACAGGGCTTCCGCGCTGGCGAGGATATCCTGCCGCCGGTCCGGGCGCTGCGGCTCGCCCGGCGGCACGGCCGAGCGCCGTGGGCCGCGTGCCCGCAGCGGCGCGGCCTCACGCGTGCCCGGCAGATCCGGCGTTCGGAGGCCCGGCGTTCGGGCGCGCGGCGTGCGGTGTGGCGTGTCGTCCTGCGTGGCCATGCCCATTCTTAGCTTCAGAGTCCCCCCTGCGCCATGTGGGCACGAGACGGGCGGTTGATCCGTATTGTACGATCGTACAATAACATGTACGACTGTTCAAAACAGGGTCTGGCGGGCCGCCGCCGGGAAGGATGGAAACGCCGTGCCAAGGTTTGTCGACATCTCCATTCCGCTGGAAAACGATGTGCCCGCCGACCCCCCCTTCCAGCGGGTGCGGATCGAGTATCTCACCCATGCGGACACCGTGGGCACCCTGACCGGGGCCTTTCCGGGGCTGAAGCCGGAGCAACTCCCCGAGGGCCTGGGCTGGGCGGCGGAGATCGCCCACATCAACACCCACAACGGCACCCACGTGGACGCCCCCTGGCACTATCACCCCACCATGGACGGCGGCGCGCGCGCCATCAGCATCGACGAGATTCCCCTCGACTGGTGCTTCCGCCCCGGCGTGAAGCTGGATTTCCGCCACCTGCCCGACGGCCACGTGGTGACGCCCGACGAGATCGACGCCGAGCTCGCCCGCATCGGCCACACGCTGAGCCCGCTGGAGATCGTCGTGGTCAACACCGCCGCCGGCGCCCGCTACGGCGAGGCCGACTATGTGGACAAGGGCTGTGGCTTCGGCCGCGCCGCGACGTTGCACCTCGTGAACCAGGGCATCCGCGTGGTGGGCACCGACGGCTGGAGCTGGGATGCCCCGTTCAGCTTCACCGCCCGGCGGTTTGCCGAGACCGGCGACCCCTCCATCGTCTGGGAGGGGCACAAGGCCGGCCGCGAGAAGGGCTATTGCCAGATCGAGAAGCTGCACAATCTCGAAGCGCTGCCCTCGACCGGCTTCACCGTGAGCTGCTTTCCCGTGAAGGTCCGCGCCGCCTCGGCCGGCTGGACGCGGGCGGTCGCCATTCTTCCCGATTGAACGCATTTTCCGGAGATACGTCTTGAGCAAGGTCATCATCACCTGCGCGGTGACGGGCGGCATCCACACGCCCACCATGTCCGACGCGCTGCCCATCACCCCGAACGAGATCGCCGAGCAGGCCATCGCCGCCGCCGAGGCCGGCGCCGCCATCCTGCACCTCCACGCCCGCGATCCGAAGGACGGCCGGCCGACGCCGGATCCTGCGGTGTTCATGGAATTCCTGCCGCGCATCAAGCAGGCGACCGACGCGGTGATCAACATCACCACCGGCGGCGGCCTCAACATGAGCGTGGAGGAGCGCCTCGCCGCCCCGCTCATGGCGGCGCCGGAGATGTGCTCGCTCAACATGGGCTCCATGAATTTCGCCCTGCACCCGCTGGCGAAGCGCTATTCCAACTGGAAGCACGACTGGGAGGAGCCCTACCTTACCGGTACCAAGGACTTCATCTTCCGCAACACGTTCGGCGACATCGAGCGCATCTACAAGATGCTCGGCGAGGAGCACGGCACCAAGTTCGAGCACGAATGCTACGACGTGGGCCACCTCTACAATCTCGCCCATTGCCTCGACCAGGGCTGGTTCAAGCCGCCGGTCTTCCTCCAGTTCATCTTCGGCATCCTCGGCGGCATCGGCGCCGACATGGACAACCTCATGTTCATGAAGCGCACCGCCGACAAGCTGTTCGGCAAGGACTACCACTGGTCCGTGCTCGCCGCGGGGCGCAATCAGATGCCGTTCGCCACCCAGGCGGCGATGATGGGCGGCAACGTGCGCGTGGGGCTGGAGGACAGCCTGTTCATCGGCCGCGGCAAGCTCGCCACCTCCAACGCCGAGCAGGTGGCGAAGATCCGGCGCATCGTGGAGGAGCTCGGCTACGAGATCGCCACCCCCGACGAGGCGCGCGCCACGCTGGGCCTCAAGGGCGCCGACAAGGTGAGCTTCTGAGCTTCGGCGCGCGGACAAGCAAAACGAACGGGAGGAAGACATGAAGACGGGTATCAGCCGCGCCGCCTTGATGCTGGCGGCGGGCCTCGCGGTGACTCCGGCCGCCGCCGAGGTGTCCGGCGGAACGGTGAAGGTGGGCGTGCTCACCGACATGTCGGGCGTCTATTCCGATATCACCGGCAAGGGCTCGGTGATCGCGGCGCAGATGGCCATCGACGACTGCCTGAAGGCCGAATGCGCCGGCATGAAGATCGAGATGATCTCCGCCGACCACCAGAACAAGGCGGACATCGCCTCCGCCACCGCCCGCAAGTGGATCGACCAGGACGGGGTGGACGTTCTCGCCGACATGTCCAACGCCTCCATCCAGCTCGCCATCGCGCCGCTGGTGAAGGAGAAGAACCGCGTCGCCCTGTTCCCCGGCGGCACCGCCCGTCTCACCGGCGATGCCTGCCAGCCGGGCCACGTGGTGCAGTGGATGTGGGATACCTACGTGCAGGTGGCCGGCATCGCCAACCGCCTCACCAAGCCTGGCACCTCCTGGTATCTGGTGACGGCGGACTATGCCCTCGGCCAGCAGCTCGAGGCCGATGCCAAGACGGTGGTGAGCGCGAAGGGCGGCAAGTTCCTAGGCTCCGTGCGCCATCCCTTCCCGGCGGTGGACCTGTCCTCGCCGCTGCTCACCGCCCAGGGCTCGGGCGCCGACATCATCGCGCTCGCCAATGCCGGCAACGACACGGTGACCGGCATCAAGACGGCGCGCGAGTTCGGCATCACCAGCTCGAAGCAGAAGCTGGTCGCCTTCTTCCTCACCGCCCTCGACGTGAAGAGCGTGGGCCTTCAGACCGCCCAGGGCACGCTCCTGTCCGAGGGCTTCTACTGGAACATCGACGACGGCACCCGCGCGTTCTCCGAGCGGTTCAAGGCGCAGAACGGCAAGATCCCCTCCGCCATCCATGCGGGGGTCTATTCCTCCGTCCTGCACTACCTGAAATCGGCGGCGGCGGCGAAGAGCGACGATGCGCAGACCGTGGTGGCCAAGATGGCCGAATTGCCCATCAAGGATGACGTGGTGCGCAACGCCCGCCTGCGCGAGGACGGGCGCATGGTGCACGACTTCTACGTGTTCGAGGTGAAGGCGCCGGCCGCCTCCAGGAACGAGTGGGACCTCTACGACCTGGTCGCCACCCTGCCGGGCGACGAGGCCTTCCGCCCCCTCTCTGAGAGCACCTGCCCGCCGGTGGTGGCGCGGCGCGAGAAGAAGTGAACGCCCGCCCCGGAGCACGCGGCGGCGTGTTGGCTTTAAGTCGAACGCCCGGTCCCTGAGACCGACTGGCGCATCCCGGCACGCGCGCCGGGATGCGCGTTCCCGGCCACGGGCGGGGTGACCCCCCGAAGCCGTGTGCCGTCTCGCATCGTGCGTTCTTGCATTCCCTCGCCTCGTGGCGGATCACGGGTGGAGGCGCGCCGGCGGAGGCGTGCCGGGGTGGGGACGTCATGCGCATGCTCGCCGCCGTTCTGGCGCTGGTCTGTGGCCTCGGCGCATCGGTTCCGGCCGAAGCCGCATCCGCGGCGGATGAGATCCGCGCCCGGCTCCATGCCTGGGCGGACGCCTTCAACCGCCGGGACGTGGACGCCACCTGCGAGCTCTTCGCCCCGGATCTCCAGTACGACACCCGCGCCGCCTCGGGCGGGACGCGCGATCTCATCTGCGTGCGCCTGCGGCGGGTGCTGGAGGACCCCTCCTACAAGGGCACCAATCGGGCCGAGGTGCTGAGCATCCTCGTCGTCGGCGACATGGCCGCCGTGCGGATCGCCTGGACGCTCACGGAAGAGAAGGACGGCAGGACCGTGCAGTCCCGCGAGCCGGGCCTCGACGTGTTCCGCCGCGACACGGACGGGGTCTGGCGCATCGTGCGCTTCATGGCGCTGGTGGAGTAGGCCTTCGGCCGGACCCGGACGACCGGTATGGCAGGGTGCGAGTCGCATCCCGGCCCGTCACAACCCTGTGACGGCAAAGTCACACCCCTTGGCTTTCAGGGCTTCCAAAGTTTCCCCGCCGCGGGGCGCCGCGAAGCCGCCACAAAACGCCACGACACCAGAATGCAACACGTGGCGGTGGGCGTACCCGGAAAGTGTTTCCGGCTGCCGCGTCCAAGGTGGGTCCTTATGGACAGTCTTCGTTTGGCTCATAGGCCCGTGTCGGGGGCCACGGCGGCAAGACGCCCAAGAGAGGCCGCGGAGCGGCCGTTCCGCGGCCCCGATATTGCCGTCGCCCGCTGGCATCGTCCCCGCATCATGATTGCGGATGCGGTTCTTCAGATGCGGAGCCCGGCGGGCGGATCCGGCCGGCACGCGGCGCGGCGGATGCCGGCGGCGCGGGTCCGCGGCCTGCCGTCCGGCGCAATGCTCGCCGGCGTCGTGGGGCTGATGTTGGCCGTTCCGCTGGTCCATGTGCGCTCGGCGCACGCCTTCGACGGCACCGCCCAATCGGCGCCCCAGCCATTTGCCTCCCAGCCCCTTACGCCGCCGGCCAACGTTCCGTCGGCGCCTGCCGTGCGTCCGGTGGACGAGGCGTTCCGCACCGGGGCGCAGGCCCTGCGGGCGGGCCAGACCGCCAAGGGCATTGATGCCCTTGGCTATGCTGCCGCCCAGGGCCACGCCATGGCGCAGTGGAAGCTCGGCCGGATCTATGCGGACGGCGACGGAGTGAAGCGGGACGACGGCAAGGCGTTTGAATACTTCTCCAAGATCGCCAATACCCACGCCGAAGACTATCCCGGCACCGCGCAGTCGCGTTTCGTGGCCAACGCCTTCGTCGCCCTTGGCTCCTACTATCTCGTGGGCATCCCCACGGCCGGCGTGAAGCGCGACCCGTCCCGCGCGCGGGACATGTACGCTTATGCCGCCTCCTATTTCGGCGACGCCGACGCCCAGTTTCACCTGGGCAAGCTCTATCTGGAGGGCATCGGCGGCCCGCGCGATGCCCGCAATGCCGGCCGCTGGCTGACCCTTGCGGCGCAGAAGGGGCAGTTCGAGGCGCAGGCGGTGCTCGGCCAACTGCTGTTCCGTGGCGACGAAGGCGTGCCGCGCCAGGGCGCGCGGGGCCTCATGTGGCTGACCCTGGCTCGCGACGCGGCCTCCCGCCCGGGGGACAAGTGGGTGGTGGACCTGCATGAGGAGGCCTTCGCCGAGGCGACGACCGACGAGCGGGCCATGGCGCTCACCTACCTCGAGAACTGGCTCAAGACCGCCAAGCGCTAGAACGCTTCCCGGCCTCGCCAAAATCGGGAGAGCGCCTCTGTTTTGGATCGGCGCATTGTCCCGGCGCGAACCGGTCCCTTCGCCCGAATCTGCTCAAGAGCGCGGGGCGCTCATTTCTCTGCCGGCCGGGCGGTCTCCCCCGCCATCACGCGGCGCCCTTCCTCCGCCTTGTAGAAATACTGGCTCGCCACCAGCCAGCCCTTCAGCGGCCGCAGGGGCGGAATGCAGGTCAGGAGCAGCAGTGGCAGCGTGGTGACGAGGTGCACCCAGTAGGGCGCCTGGTAGGTGACCTCCAGCCAGATGCCGAACACCACCGCGGGCACGCAGGCAAAGCACATCACGAAGAAGGCGGGTCCGTCCGCCGGATCGGCGAAGCCGAAATCCAGCCCGCACACGTCGCAGGCCGGCGCCAGCGTGAGGAAGCCTTGGAACATGTGCCCCTCGCCGCAGCGGGGACAGCGGCCCCGCAGCCCGGTCTGGAGCGGCGACAGGGGCGGCCAGATTCTTTCGGTCATATCAATTCCTTGCCCGTGTCCCACCCCGAAACAGGGAGGTAGGCGCCGCTCCGGCAGGTCGCAAGGAGAGGCATTGTCGCAGGCCGGCGTCGGCGGAAGGGGCTGCGCGCAATTCGCGGAGCGTGCGCCGCGCCCGGACGAATCGACATTCCGGACGCCTTGAAGGAGGGCGTCCGGTGGCAGGCCGCGTGCCCTGCGCAGAGCGGATCACATTATCCTGCGCGCCCCATGCGTGCACAACCTCGCCTGATTGCGGGCGTGACACAGCGCAGCCGTAAGGTTAATGCGGAGCTAGCAATGCATCGGCGAGCGGGAACGGCGGTCAGGAATGGACATCGTCTTCGTGGGCGGCGGGCTGGCCAACTGCCTCCTGGCCGCGCGCATTTTCGAGCGGCGCCTGCGCACGCGGATACTCCTGCTCGAAGCGGGTGAAAGCGTCGGCGGCAACCACACCTGGTCGGTGCACGCCAGCGACCTCAGCCATAACCAGCACGTCTTCCTCTCCCCCTTCCGCGCCAATGGCTGGAAGGGGAACGACGTTCACTTCCCGGCCTACTCGCGGCTCCTCAAGGGGCACTACCATTCGCTCAGCTCCGATCGCCTCGCGCAGGTGATGAACGAACGCATGTGCGCCTCCATCCGCACCGGCGCGCGGGTGGTGGAGGTGGCTGCGAACCACGTCGTCCTTGAAGGCGGCGAGCGGATCGAGGCCGGCGCGGTGGTGGATGGGCGCGGGGCGCTGGCCTCGCGCCACCTCGACCTCGGCTACCAGAAGTTCCTCGGCCAGGAAGTGCGACTCACCGCGCCGCACGGGCTCCTGCGCCCGGTCATCATGGATGCGCGGGTGGAGCAGGTCGACGGCTACCGCTTCGTCTACGTGCTCCCGCTCGATCCCGAGACGCTGCTGGTCGAAGACACCTATTATGCGGACGGACCGGACCTTCCGGTGGAAACCCTCCGCCGCCGCATCGCCGCCTATGTGGCCGCCCAGGGCTGGACGATGGACTACGTGGTCCGCGAGGAGCAGGGGGTTCTGCCGATCGCGCTCGGGGGCGACATCGAGGCGTTCCTGGGGGAGGGGCCGCCGGGGGTGGCGCGCTCCGGCCTGCGCGCGGGCCTGTTCCATCCCACCACCGGCTATTCCGTGCCCGATGCGGTGGATCTCGCCGACAAGGTCAGCGTGCTGCCGGAGCTGACCGGCGCCGCCATCTCGGCCTTCACCCGCGCCCACGCCGTATCCACCTGGAAACGGCGCGGCTTCTTCCGCCTGCTCAACCGCATGCTGTTCCGGGCCGCCGCGCCCGCGCAGCGCTACGCCATCCTCCAGCGCTTCTACAATCTGCCGGAGGGTGTCATCACTCGCTTCTATGGTGATCGTCTCACCTTTTCCGACAAGGCGCGCATCCTCACCGGGCGTCCGCCCGTATCTGTGCTGAGGGCGCTGTCCTGCCTCGCCGAGACGAAATCCGCCACCGGTCCCAGATGATGCACCTATCTTCCAAGTCCGTTCCCCGCGCCGCGGTCATCGGCTCCGGCTTCGGCGGCCTCGCTCTGGCCATTCGCCTGCAGGCGGCGGGGATCGCCACCACCGTCTTCGAGCAGCGCGACAAGCCCGGTGGCCGCGCCTATGTCTACGAGGACCAGGGCTTCACCTTCGATGGCGGCCCGACCGTCATCACCGATCCCTCCTGCCTCGAGGAGGTGTTCGCCGCCGCCGGGCGCAGGCTTGCGGACTATGTGGACCTGATCCCGGTCTCGCCCTTCTACCGGCTGCTGTGGCCGGACGGCCGGCAGTTCGACTATGTGAACGACCAGCCTTCCCTCGACAGCCAGATCGCCGGCTTCAATCCCGCCGACGTGGATGGCTATCGCCGCTTCCTGGCCTATTCGCAGGCGGTGTTCGAGGAGGGCTACATCAAGCTCGGCGCCGTGCCGTTCCTGGATTTCGGCAGCATGATGAAGGCCGCGCCCCAGCTGGTGAAGCTGGAGGCCTGGCGCTCGGTCTATGCCATGGTCTCGCGCTTCATCCGCGACGAGCACCTGCGCGAGGCGTTTTCATTCCACTCGCTGCTGGTGGGCGGCAACCCCTTCTCCACTTCGTCCATCTACGCGCTCATCCATGCTCTGGAGCGCAAGTGGGGGGTGTTCTTCCCCCGCGGCGGCACCGGGGCGCTGGTGCGGGGCATGGTGCGGCTGTTCGAGGAACTGGGCGGCCAAGTCCGCCTCTCCACTCCGGTGGACGAAATCGTGGTGGACGAAGGCCGGGCCCGGGCGGTGCGGATCAAGGGCGAGCCGGCCATCCCCTTCGACATCGTCGCCTCCAATGCGGACGTGGTGCACACCTACCGCAAGCTGTTGCGCGGCACGCCGGATCGCCGGGCCTATGGCGAGCGGCTCGCCAGGAAGCGCCATTCCATGTCGCTGTTCGTCATCTATTTCGGCGCCAGCCGCACCTGGGACCATCTCCAACACCACACCGTGCTGTTCGGCCCGCGCTATCGCGGCCTCATCAGCGAGATCTTCAGCGGGCCGCGCCTGCCCGAGGATTTCTCGCTCTATCTCCACGCCCCGACCGTCACCGACAAGTCGCTGGCGCCGGAAGGCTCGACCGCCTTCTACGTGCTCTCGCCGGTGCCACATCTCGGCAAGGCGGAGATCGACTGGGACGTGGAAGGGCCGCGCTACCGCGATCGCATCCTCGCGCATCTGGAAGAGCGGCTGCTGCCGGGATTGCGGCAATCGCTCGTCACCACGCGCATGCTCACCCCCTTCGGCTTCCGCGACGAGCTCAGCGCCCATCTCGGATCCGCCTTTTCGGTGGAGCCGATCCTGACCCAATCGGCGTGGTTCCGGCCGCACAACCGAGATTCCAGTATTCCCAACCTCTATTTCACCGGCGCCGGCACCCATCCGGGGGCGGGGGTGCCGGGGGTGGTGGGCTCGGCCAAGGCGACGGCGGGGCTCATCCTCGCCGACATGGGCGTGACGCACGCATGAGCGGCGCGACGGAAGGGGATGTCCTCGGCGCGAGCGAGGAGGCGATCGCCAAGGGCTCGAAGAGCTTCGCCGCGGCGGCGCGCCTGTTCTCCCCGCGCATGCGGGCCGACGCCGTGATGCTCTACGCCTGGTGCCGCCATTGCGACGATGTGGTGGACGGGCAGGAACTGGGCCACGGGCGCATCGTCGATGCCGCCTCCGCCGCCGAGCGGCTCGACGCGCTCTACGAGGAGACGGCGCGCGCCTATCGCGGCGCTCCTTCCGCCCACCCCGCCTTCGCCGCCTTCGCCGAGGTGGTGAAGCGCAACGACATTCCCGAGCGCTACCCGCTGCAACTGCTCGAAGGCTTCCGCATGGACGTGGAGGACCGGCGCTACGCGACCCTCGATGACACCCTCACCTATTGCTACCACGTGGCCGGAGTGGTGGGGGTGATGATGGCCCTCATCATGGGCGCGCGGGATGACGTGGTGCTGGACCGGGCCAGCGATCTCGGCCTCGGCTTCCAGCTCACCAACATTTCCCGCGACGTGATCGAGGATGCCGGCATCGGCCGCATCTACCTGCCCGCCCAGTTCCTCGCCGAGGCCGGGGTGCCGGAAGCCGGGATCGCCGCCCCCGAGCACCGCGCGGCGGTGGCGCGGGTGGTGGCGCGGCTGCTGGACGTGGCCGAGCCCTATTACGACCAGGCCCTGATCGGCATGCGCGCCTTGCCATTCCGCGCCGCGGCGGCGGTGGGGGCGGCGCGGGGCGTCTACCGCGCCATCGGCGTGGAGGTGCGCCGGCGTGGTCCGGCGGCGTGGGACAGCCGCGTCTCCACCTCCAAGGCGCAGAAGGTCGGATTCCTCATCAAGGGGCTCTCGGCGGCCCTCACGACCCGCTTCGAAGGGCCACCGCCGCCGCGGCCTGGGCATCTGTGGACCCGGCCTTCATGACCCATTTCGCGGTCGTCGCCCCGCCGCTGCCGGGGCACTACAATCCCTTGCTCGTGCTTGCCCGGGAACTCGCCGCGCGTGGTCATCGCGTCACCTTCGTGCACATGGCCGACGCGGCCCGCCTCGTGGCGGGCAAGGGGGCGGAGTTCGCGGCCGTGGGCGCGGCCGATCATCCCGCCGGGGCGCTCAATGCCTATGTGGCCCGCCTCGCCGCCCCCACGGGCCTTTTTGGCCTGCTCGGCACCCTGAAGGCCACTGCCGCGCAGACGGACATGCTGTGCCGCGAGCTGCCCGGCGTGCTGACGGCCATCGGCGCGGAGGCGGTGATCGCCGACCAGACGGAGGCGGCGGGCACGCTGGTGGCGCGCCATCTGCGCCTGCCCGTGGTGTCCACCGCTACTGCGCTGCTGCTGAACCGCGAGATCGGCGTGCCGCCGCCGTTCGTGCCGTGGCCCTACGATCCTACCGAGAAGGGCCGGGTCTGGAGCAAGGGCGGCTACCAGGTCACCGACCTGCTGATGACGCCCATGCGACGCGTGCTGGAGCGCCACGGGGCGGCGTTCGGGCTCGATCCGTTCGCGGACGGCGGCTTCTCGCCCCGTCTCACGGTAGCGCAGATGCCGAGGGGGCTCGATTTCCCCCGCTCCGAGCTGCCGGCCTCCTTTCATTACGGCTCGCCCTGGCGCGACGCCGCATCGGTGCCCGATGCCGATGCGCCCTTGCCGGCGGCGGAGGGCGCGCCCCTCGTCTTCTGTTCCCTGGGCACGCTCCAGGGCGCGCGGGCGGACCTGTTCATCAAGGTGGCGCAGGCGGCGCGGGAGGCGGGCGCGCGGCTGCTCATCGCCCATGGCGGCCTCCTGTCCGAGGGCGAGGTGCGTCGGCTCTCCGGGCTCGCCGAAGTGCGCAGCTTCGTGCCGCAGCAGGAGGTGCTGAAGCGCTGCCGCGCGGCGGTGCTCCATTGCGGCATGAACACGGTGCTGGATGCCCTGGCCGAAGGCGTGCCGCTGGTGGCCATGCCCATCGCCTTCGAGCAGCCGGCGACGGCGGCGCGCCTCGCTTATGCCGGCGTGGCCGAGGTGGTGCCGGCCGGCAAGGCCAGGAGCGGCCGGCTCGCGCGGGCCTTGGGTGCGGTGCTGGAAAACCCCTCCTACCGCGAGGCGGCAGGGCGGATCGCGGCCGAGATGGCGCAGGCCGGCGGGGTGAAGCGGGCGGCCGATCTCATCGAGCAGGCGGTGCGGTAGGGCCGTCCTCCCCGGGACGCCTGCCACCCCTCACCCCAACCCTCTCCTGCGAGGGGAGAGGGGGCGTGGCGGTGCCCGGCTTTTCCGGGTGCCCTCTCGGTGCTTTGAGGCAAGCCCGCTCCGCCGCCTTTCCCCTCTCCCCTCGCGGGAGAGGGTGGGTCGCGGCGAGGCCGCGAGACGGGTGAGGGGGCTGGCTCCCCTGGGTGCAGGGTTCCCGGATTGGAGAAAGCCTGCCACTCCTCACCCCAACCCTCTCCCGCACGGGGGGAGGGGGGACGAGCGGCGCCCGGTGCTCTCGGGCCGAGCCTTCCCCGTTCCGGACAGGCCTATTCCGCCGCTTCCGTATGCTTCAGGTTGCCGCCGTGCAGCTTCTTGAGCTTTGCCTTCAGGGCCGTGGGCGGCGGGGCATAGATGAAGCCGAAGGAGACGCAGCCCTCCTTGCCGTCCACCGCGTGGTGCAGGCGGTGGGCCTGCACCAGTCGCTTCAGGTAGCCGTTGCGCGGCACGTAGCGGAACGGCCAGCGCTGGTGGGTGATGCCGTCGTGAACGAAGAAATAGAGGAAGCCGTAAACCGTCATCCCCACGCCCACCCACAGCAGCGGGCCGCCGTTGCGGAACAGGTAGATGAGGACGATGGCGATGCCGGCGAACAGCACGGCATAGAGGTCGTTGCGCTCGAACACGCCCTCGCGCAGCTCGTGGTGGGACCGATGCCAGCCCCAGCCGAAGCCGTGCATGATGTATTTGTGTGCGCCCCAGGCGACGCCTTCCATGGCGGCGACGGTGGCGATCACGATGAGGGTGTTGACGAGAAAGGACATGATCACGGCTGCTGTTCGGCGCCCCGGAAGGCGCAGGATGGCTGCTTATACAGCATCCCCCGGCGCGCCGCGCCATGGGGCAGATCAAGTCTGCGTTCGGCTGGAACGGTTTCAGGAGCAACGCGCCCCGGGAGAGGCCCGAAGGCCTCACGCCTCGGCGCCGAGCCCCCGGCGGGCCTTGTCCAGCTCCTCGGCGTAGCGCTTCAGCACGTGCGCCTCGCCGAGCAGGCCGACGAGATGACGGCCGTTGCGGTCGTCCACCACGGCGAGGTCCTCCGCATGGGCGGCTTGGAAGGCGAGGGCAGCCTCCTTCACGTTCATGGCCGGCAGCAGCATGTGGTCGCCATGGCGGGCGAGGTCCGTGGCCGGGGCGGAGGGGTCCCGGTCGGCGGCGTAGGCGTCCGGCAACGCCACCAGCCCGGCATAGCCGCCGGCCCCGTCCACCAGCACCACGATGCGCTGCGACCCCAGGGGGAAGGCGGCGCGCAGGGCCTCGATGGTGCCATCCTGCGGGAAGGTGTGCATGTCCGTGCGCATCATGCGGGCGACGGTGAGCGCGCGCATCCAGCCGATGTCCTGCGCGCTGCGGATGCTCTCGCCGCGCAGGTGGAAGCGCCAGGTGGAGAAGGAATAGCCGAACGTTTCGCGCACCGTGAGCGAGGTGACCACCGCCGCCGCGAGCACGTAGCCCGAGAGGGCGAGGTCGCGCGTCATCTCCAGCACCAGGAAGCTCATGGTCAGGGGGCCACCGATGATGCCCACCGCCAGCGCCCCCATGCCCACCACCGCGGCGATGGCCGGATCGAGGCCGAGGCCGGGAAAGGCGATGCCGATCGCCGCCCCATAGAGCTTGCCCAGCAGCGCCCCGAGGAACAGGGACGCGAAGAACAGGCCGCCACGGAAGCCGGAGCCGATGGACAGGGCCGAGGCCAGGATCTTGAACCCGAAGATGACCGCCACCGAAAGCGTCACCGCGCTGCCCACCTGCGTGTGCAGGGCGCCGTGGCCGTCGGAAAGCACCTGCGGGCTGTAGAGCGCCAGCGCCCCCACAGCGAGGCCGGCGATGGCGGGCCGCAGCGGGGCCGGGATGCGGCTCCTGTCGAATGCCGCCTCCACCCCGGTCACCAGGCGCATGACGAGGATGGCGACCCCGGCCGCGAGCAATCCGAGGCCGACCACGGGAAGAAGGTCGATGGGCCGCAGCATCACGTCGAGGGGCATGTGGAGCGGCTCCACATGGGCGCCGAGCAGCCGCGCCGTCATCACCGCCATCACCGTGGCCGCGAGCACGGGGGCGGCGGCGGGGATGGAATAGACGCCGATGACGATCTCGAAGCCGTAGAAGGCGCCCATCAGCGGCGCATCGAACGCCGCGCCGATGCCGGCCGCCGCGCCCGCGCCCACGAGGATGCGCAGGTCGTTGCGCCGCAGGTGGAAGATCATCCCCAGCCGGGAGGCGATGCCCGAGCCGATCTGTGAATAGCCCGCCTCCAGCCCCAGCGAGGCGCCGAAGCCGTTGGACACCATGGTCTGCAGCGCGACGATGATGCTGTCCACCAGGGACATCTGCCCGCCATGCAGCGCGTTCGCCTCGATCGGATCGACGAAGGCGCGCCGCCGCCACCGCCTCAGCGCCAGCGCGATCAGCCCCATGGCCCCGCCGCCGATGGCCGGCACCAGCACCAGCCAGGGCGAGAGGAGGGCGGGGGAGGAGCTGAGGCGCTCGCCCGGGGCGAGGCCGAAGAGCACCTCGTGCATCCATTGGGTGGTGAGGCTCATGACGCTCGCCGCGACGCCGGCGAGCACGCCCATCACCGCGGCGATGAGGACCAGCGCCGTCTCCCGCGACCGCGCCGAAGCCCGGGCCGCCGCCAGCAGCCCTTTCAGCCGGCTACCGGCAGCATCCCCGGGCGATGCCGGATCGGCGGGCGGCGCGGCCATGGGCTCAGGAGAAGGTGTTGGTACGCGGGAAGCCCTTCGGCGGCAGGCGGCCGGCCGAGGCGCGCTCGCCTTGCCATTCGATGAGATCCGTCACCGTCCAGGTTCGGCCCGACGTGTCCTCCCAGGTGAGGCCCGCGGCCATGGAGAAGACCTTGAGGTCTGAGAGCCCGCCCTCCTTGTAGCGCTGGAGGCGCACGCCACGCCCGCGCGCCATCTCCGGCACCTGGTTCAGCGGGAACAAGAGCAGCTTGCGGTTGTCGCCGATGGTCGCCACCCAGTCCCCGTCCACGAAGCGCACGGCGAGGGCCGCGTCCGGCGGGTCGGTGACCAGCACCTGCTTGCCCTTGCGGGTGTTGGCGAGGCAGTCGTCCTCCGCCACCATGAAGCCGCGCCCCTGCCGGGAGGCCACCAGCAGCTTGCGTCCGGCCTGGTAGGTGAAGACCGAGACGATCTCGGCCTCCTGCTCCAGGTCGATCATCAGGCGCACCGGCTCGCCATGGCCGCGCCCGCCGGGCAGCTTGGCCGCGTCCAGGGTGTAGAAGCGGCCGTTGGAGGCGAACACCATCACCTTGGAGGTGGTCTCGGCGAAGAAGGCGTGGCCGTGGCTGTCGTCGCCCTTGAACTGGAGGTTGGAGAGGTCCTGCACATGGCCCTTCAGCGCGCGGATCCAGCCCTTGGCCGAGACGACGATGGTGATGGGCTCGCGCTCCACCAGCGCCTCGGTGAAGGCGTCCTCGTGCACCGTGGGGGCGGCGGCAAACGTGGTGCGGCGCCGGCCGATGGCGGTGTCGGGGCCGTAGGTCTTGCGGGTCTCGCGGATTTCTTTCGCGATGGACTTCCACTGGGCGCCCTCGGAGGCCACCAGCTTGTTGAGCCCGTCCTGCTCCTTGACGAGGGCGTCGTGCTCCTTGCGGATCTCCATCTCCTCCAGCCGGCGCAGGGAGCGCAGGCGCATGTTGAGGATGGCTTCCGCCTGCACGTCGGTGAGCTCGAAGGTGCGCATCAGCTCCTGCTTCGGCTCGTCCTCCTCGCGGATGATGCGGATGACCTCGTCGAGGTTGAGATAGGCGGCGAGATAGCCGCCCAAAACCTCTATGCGGTGGGCGATCTGGTCGAGGCGGTAGCGCGAGCGACGCAGCAGCACGTCGCGGCGGTGGTCGAGCCACTCGCGCAGCGCCTCGGCCAGCGACAGCACCTTGGGGACCTGCCCGCGCACCAGCACGTTCATGTTGAGCGGGACGCGCGCCTCCAGCTCCGTGAGCTTGAACAGGCTCTCCATGAGAACCTCGGCGTCCACCGTGCGGGCGCGCGGCTCCAGCACCAGGCGGATGTCCTCGGCGCTCTCGTCGCGCACGTCGGCGAGAAGCGGCAGCTTCTTGTCGGTGAGCAGCTCGGCGATCTTCTCCACGAGGCGCGACTTGGCGACGCCGTAGGGTATCTCGGTGACCACCACCACATAGGTGCCGCGTCCGGTCTCCTCCTTCTCCCAGCGCGCCCGCACGCGGAACGAGCCGCGGCCGGTGGCGTAGGCCTCGGCCACCCCCACGTGATCCTCCACCAGCACACCGCCGGTGGGGAAGTCCGGGCCCGGCACGAACTTCAGGAGGTCGAAGGCGAGGGCGTTCGGGTTGTCGATCAGGTGGAGCGCGGCATCGAGCAGCTCGGCGGCATTGTGCGGCGGAATGGAGGTGGCCATGCCCACCGCGATGCCCTGCGAGCCGTTGGCGAGAAGGTTCGGGAAGGCCGCCGGCAGCACCACCGGCTCTTCCTCGGAGCCGTCATAGGTGGGGCGGAAGTCCACCGCGTCCTCGTCGATGCCGTCCAGCAGCAGGCGGGCGGTCTCGGTGAGGCGGGCCTCGGTGTATCGCATGGCAGCGGCGTTATCGCCGTCCACGTTGCCGAAATTGCCCTGGCCGTCCACCAGCGGGTAGCGCTGGGCGAAATCCTGGGCGAGGCGCACCAGCGCGTCGTAGACCGACTGGTCGCCGTGCGGGTGGAACTTGCCGATCACGTCGCCGACCACGCGCGCCGACTTCTTGAACCCCTGGCCCGGATCGAGCCGCAGCTGGCGCATGGCGTGCAGGATGCGGCGGTGCACGGGCTTCAGCCCGTCGCGCGCATCCGGCAGGGCGCGATGCATGATGGTCGAGAGGGCGTAGGCGAGGTAGCGCTCTTCCAGAGCGTCCTTGAGCGTGACTTTCTCGATGTTCCCGTCGCCGGGCGGAAGTGTGCGGGTGGCCATGCCTGCCAGTACCGCGCGCGCGGGCGACGAACAAGCCGCATCTTGGTGTCCGCCGCCACGGGCGGCGCTGCGCGCTGCGCGTGTGCATGCGAGGTTTTTGGCCAAAAGCGCGAAATCCGCGGCGAGGGGGGCCCTCCGGCGGCGCCGTGGCGGCAGCATGGAACCGTCGCCGCACAACTTTTCGGGGGTGAAAGAGACTGCGGGAACAAAGTGATGCCCTGGTAGCGTTCTAGCTTTCGCGCTCGGGCGGATTCGGCCCGTAGCCGAGAGGAGACGCCTATGAGGAAGATGGCATTAGCTGCGGGTGGCATCCTGGCCCTCGCCCTTTTCGCCAGCGCGCCTGCCGCGACCGCAGGAACGCTTGCAGGCAGTGGCGGCACGTTTGCCGGCGGGGCGGCCGAGCAGGCGACGCCGGAGAATGTCTACTGGGTGCGCCGGTGTTGGCGCGTCCGCACCTGGTGGGGCGGCCGCTGGCACTGGTCGACCCGCTGCCGCAGCGCCTGGGTGGGCCGCCGCTGGTAGCAGGAAGCCGCCGCCACCGGGCGGCAGCCGACCCGACCATCGCCGCGCGTGCTTCGGGAACGGGGAGCACGCGCGGCATCCCGAGCGTGAAAAAGTGGCCCCCGATGCCTGTCATCGGCGGGCCATATTAGTTTCACAGCCCGGACAAAGAGATGAACAGTTGTTTATTTTTATATCTTCATGCCCGCTTGTTGACATGAAATAGATCCGCCTGAGCCAATTTTGATGACGTTCTCAAGATACGTATTTTTCAGTTGGAACAATTTCGCGCCAAAACCTTTCATTACCTTGCGAAATGAACGCAAGGGCGTTCGTTCCGAGAGGAGAAGCGAGAATGAGGAAGGCAGTTTTGGCCGCGGGAGGCATCGTTGCATTGGCGCTTCTTGGTGCGGTGCCTTCGGCCTCGGCCGGTTCGCTTGCGGGCGGCGGGACGGCGCTGGCCGGCCCCGCCCAGGCGCAGGCCGCGGTCGAGGATGTGCGATGGGTTCGCCGCTGCTATCAGGTGCGCCGCTGGTGGAACGGGCGTCCCCATTGGGTGACCCGCTGCCGCAACGTCTGGGTGGCGCCCCGCCGCTGGTGAGCGAGAGCCGGCGCCGATGACGCTGATGATCGGATCACGCACGGCGCGTGCTCTGGATCTTCCCCGTTTCTTGGAATCGGGGAAATGATCTCCACCACCGTCATGGCCGGGCTTGTCCCGGCCATCCACGCGGTTGGGACAAGCCCGGGCACGACGGCGGCCGAAGAAAAACGCGGACACTGAAGGTCGATCGGTCCTAGCCCGGCGCCGGCTCCCGGCGCCAGGCGCCAAGGAAAGCCGCGCGGGCCTCGGAAAACCCGAGGCCGCGCGGCTCGAGCGCGCGGGCGAGCAGGAAGTGCCCGGTGAGGCGCAGCGCCGCCTCCACATCCTCGGGATCGGTCGGACCCTGCCCGATCAGAAAGCCCGGCAGGGCGAACAGCCGTTCGGAATACGGCGCGCCGGCCTCCCGGCAGACGGCCCGCCCGCTCCTCGGCGAGACATAGACCAGATCATCCCGGCGCCCGGTCGCGGCGCACGTATCCAGCTCCAGGCCGAATCCCATCTCGGCCAGCAGCGCCAGCTCGAAGCGGGCGAGCAGCATGCCGGCCGCCTCGCGCTGCTCGAAGGCGTCGAGGATGGCGCCGAGGGTGAAATAGAGGCCCTCGTGGGGGTCGCGCTCCGGCAGCAGATGGAGCATCTGCGCCATGTGGGTGAAGCCGTAGGCGGCATGGGGCACGCGCATCAGCACGTCGCTGCGCACCACGGACGGCTCCAGCGCGTAGTTTCCCATATGCTCGTCGAGTCGCGCACGCCAGGTGGCGGCGACGCTGTTGCCGGGTTGGAGCAGGGATGCGTGGCGCCGCGAGGTTCCGCCGCGCACCATGCCGAGATGGCGGCCACGCCGGCGGGTGAGCAACTCGACGATGGCGTTGCCTTCTCCATGCCGGCGCACACCGAGCACGATGCCTTCGTCGGTCCATTCCACGGCGGCGTTGGTCCCGGTCCTGATCCTCGCGTCCGCCCGCAATTGACGCCCTCGGCCGGCAAGATGCAACAGGCGCTGGCCGCGACGCGCCGAGTGCGTCATGCTCTTGCGTCGCGCTCTTGCGTCGCGCCCTCGTGGCGAGGCGGGCGGCAGGTCTTAAGACAGCGGAAACCGAAACCTTGCAGGATGCGCCCATGCAGAGCCGCTCGCGCCTCCAGAACGTCCTCGCCACCCTCGCGCTCCACCTCGGGGCGGCGGCGGTCATCGGCTATTTCGCCTATCACGCCTATAACGGCGACCACGGCCTGCTGGCCCGGCGGAACTTCGACCAGGAGATCAAGGAGGCGCAGGAGGAGCTCGACGCCCTGAAGGCCCAGCGTCGCGCCTTCGAGAACAAGGTGTCCCTGCTCGCCCCCACCCAGCTCGATCCGGACATGCTGGACGAGGAGGGGCGCCGGCAGCTCAATTTCATCAACGCCAAGGATCTGGTGCTGCTTCGCAGCAAATGAACTGCAAATGGGTTCATTATCTATGTGAACTATTTTTCAGTTCAATATAGCAAAATCAAGCATTTGCAACATGTTGCGGTGCAACAGATTTAATTTCCCTCTTTGAGGGCGGCGGCAGGTGGGCTAGGAAGGCGCAATTCCAGCGCTTCCTGAGGACGCCGATGGCCAAGAAACCTTCCGCCCGCGCCGCCGAGCCCGCGGCCCCCGCCGGCTTCACCAAGGAACAGGATCTCTCGGCTTATCGCGAGATGCTGCTCATCCGCCGCTTCGAGGAGAAGGCGGGGCAGATGTACGGCATGGGTCTCATCGGCGGCTTCTGCCACCTTTATATCGGCCAGGAGGCCGTGGTGGTGGGCATGCAGATGGCGATGAAGCCGGGCGACCAGGTGATCACCGGCTATCGCGACCACGGCCACATGCTGGCCACCGGCATGGCCGCGCGCGGCGTGATGGCCGAGCTCACCGGCCGGCGCGGCGGCTATTCCAAGGGCAAGGGCGGCTCGATGCACATGTTCAGCATCGAGAAGCAGTTCTTCGGCGGCCACGGCATCGTCGGCGCGCAGGTATCGCTGGGCACCGGCCTCGCCTTCGCCGACCGCTACCGCGAGAACGGCAACGTCTCCGTCACCTATTTCGGCGACGGCGCGGCCAACCAGGGCCAAGTCTACGAGAGCTTCAACATGGCCGAGCTGTGGAAGCTGCCGGTCGTGTACGTGATCGAGAACAACAAGTACGCCATGGGCACCTCGGTCTCCCGCGCCTCGGCCCAGCAGGACTTCTCCAAGCGCGGCACGTCCTTCAACATCCCCGGCGAGCAGGTGGACGGCATGGACGTGCGGGCGGTGTTCGCCGCCGGCGAGCGGGCGCTGGCCTTCGCCCGCGAGGGCAACGGCCCCTACATCCTCGAGATGCAGACCTACCGCTATCGCGGCCACTCCATGTCGGACCCGGCGAAATACCGGTCCAAGGAGGAGGTGCAGAAGATGCGCACCGAGCACGATCCCATCGAGCAGGTCCGCACCCGCCTCCTCGAGAGCCACAATGCCAGCGAGGACGAGCTGAAGAAGACCGACGCCGAGGTGCGCGAGATCGTCAACGAGGCGGCCGACTTCGCCGGTCACGAGCCGGAGCCCGACATCGCCGAGCTGTACACGGACATCCTGCGCTGAGCGGCGCGCCGTGGCCGACCTTTTCTACATCCTTGCCGGCGTCGCGCTGTTCGCGGCCCTCGGCGCGTGGGCGATGGCCGTGCGCGGCGGGCGCGCCGCCCTCGCCGCCAACGCCGCGGCGGGGCGGGGTGGCGGCCCCGGCAGCTATGCCCTGCTGGTCCTCTGGCCCTTCGCGGTGAAGCGCCTGGGTTCCGATGCGGATGCCGATGCGGTGCGCACCGGCAAGGCGTCCATCGCCTTCTTCGTGTCCCTGACCATCGCGATCGCGTCCATCTCCGCCTACACCAATCTCACCTTCAAGCGTGATCACGCGGCCCCGGCCGGCCCCGCGCCGGCCGCCCCCGCGAACGCGCCCACCAAGAGCTGACAGCCATGGCCATCGAAATCCTCATGCCGGCCCTGTCTCCCACCATGGAGAAGGGCAACCTCACCAAGTGGGTCAAGAAGGAAGGCGACGTCGTGAAATCCGGCGACGTCCTCGCCGAGATCGAGACCGACAAGGCCACCATGGAGGTGGAGGCGGTCGACGAGGGCATCCTCGGCAAGATCCTCATTCCCGAGGGGTCGCAGGACGTGGCGGTGAACACGCCCATCGCCACCATCCTCGCCGACGGCGAGGATGCCAGCGCCGCGCCGGCCCCCCCGCCTGTCGCGAAGGCCGCCGAGAGCGCGCCGTCTCCCGTCGCCGCCGCCGCCCCCGCCGCTCCGGCGACGCCCGCCCCTTCGGCGGTGGCCGCCCCGCCGCAGGTCGCCTCCCTGCCCGATCCGGAGGTGCCGGCCGGCACCGAGTTCGTCACCCAGACCGTGCGCGAGGCCCTGCGCGACGCCATGGCCGAGGAGATGCGCCGCGACGGCGACGTCTTCGTCATGGGCGAGGAAGTGGCCGAGTATCAGGGCGCCTACAAGATCACCCAGGGGCTGCTGCAGGAGTTCGGCGCCCGGCGCGTGGTCGACACGCCCATCACCGAGCACGGCTTCGCCGGCCTCGGTGTCGGCGCGGCCATGGCGGGCCTGAAGCCCATCGTGGAATTCATGACCTTCAACTTCGCCATGCAGGCCATCGACCACATCATCAACTCGGCGGCCAAGACCCTCTACATGTCCGGTGGGCAGGTGCACTGCTCCATCGTCTTCCGCGGCCCCAACGGCGCGGCCGCCCGCGTCGCCGCCCAGCACAGCCAGGACTACACGTCCTGGTACAGCCAGATCCCCGGCCTCAAGGTGATCGCCCCCTATACGGCCGCCGACGCCAAGGGCCTGCTCAAGGCCGCCATCCGCGATCCCAACCCCATCATCTTCCTCGAGAACGAGATCCTCTACGGCCACTCCTTCGAGGTGCCGAAGCTGGACGACTACGTCCTGCCCATCGGCAAGGCCCGCATCGCCCGGCCGGGCAAGGACGTGACCCTTGTCTCCTTCTCCATCGGTATGACCTATGCGCTGAAGGCGGCGGAGGAACTGGCCAAGCAGGGGATCGAGGCGGAGGTGATCGACCTGCGCACCATCCGCCCCATGGACGTGGCGAGCATCGTCGCCTCGGTGAAGAAGACCGGCCGCTGCGTCACGGTGGAGGAGGGCTGGCCGCAATCGGGCATCGGCGCCGAGATCGCCGCCCAGCTCATGGACAAGGCCTTCGACTGGCTCGACGCCCCGGTGCTGCGGGTGACCGGCAAGGACGTGCCCATGCCCTATGCCGCCAACCTCGAGAAACTGGCTTTGCCATCGGTCGCCGATGTGATCGAGGCGGTGCACGCCGTCACCTATCGCTGAGGAGAGAGACCCATGCCCATCGAGATCCTGATGCCGGCCCTCTCCCCCACCATGGAGAAGGGCAACCTTTCCAAGTGGCTCAAGAAGGAAGGCGACACCGTCAAGTCCGGTGACGTGCTCGCCGAGATCGAGACCGACAAGGCCACCATGGAAGTGGAGGCCATCGACGAAGGCATCCTCGCCAAGATCGTGGTGCCGGAGGGCGCGCAGGACGTGCCGGTGAACCAGCTCATCGCCGTGCTGGCCGGCGAGGGCGAGGATGTGGCGGGCGTGGCCTCCGGCGCCGGCAAGGGCGGCGCGCCTGCCGTTGCCGTTGCCGCTGCCCCCGCCGCCGCGCCTGCGGCCGCTCCCGCTGCGGCTGCGGCTCCTGCTGCGGCTCCTGCGCCCGCTGCCCCCGTGGCCGCTCCCGCCCCTGCGATCCCGGTGGCGAACGGGCAGGGCGGGCGCGTGTTCGCCTCGCCGCTGGCGCGCCGCCTCGCCAAGGACAAGGGCGTCGACCTCGGCGCCGTGGCCGGATCCGGCCCGCACGGCCGCATCGTCGCCCGCGACATCGAGGGCGCGCAGCCCGGTGCCAGACCCGCGCCCGCCGCGGCCCCGGCGGCAGCGGCTCCGGCTCCCGCCGCTGCCCCCGTGCCGAAGGCCGCCGTCGCCGGCGCGCCCGGCGCGGAGCAGGTGAAAGCGCTGTTCGAGCCCGGCAGCTACGAGGAGATCCAGCTCGACGGCATGCGCAAGACCATCGCGCGCCGCCTGGTGGAGAGCGAGCAGGTGACCCCCACCTTCTTCCTCACGGTGGACTGCGACCTCGACGACCTGATGGCCCTGCGCGAGCAGGTGAACGCCAACGCCTCCAAGGACAAGGACGGCAAGCCGGTCTACCGGGTGTCGGTCAACGACTTCATCATCAAGGCGCTGGCGCTGGCGCTGCAGAAGGTGCCCGCCGCCAACGCGGTCTGGGCCGAGGACCGGGTGCTGCGCATGAAGCATTCGGACGTGGGCGTGGCGGTGGCCATCGACGGCGGGCTCTACGCGCCCATCGTCAAGAAGGCGGAGCTCAAGACGCTGTCCGCCATCTCCAACGAGATGCGGGACCTCGCCGCCCGCGCCCGCACCAAGAAGCTGAAGCCGGACGAGTATTCCGGCGGCTCCACCTCGGTGTCGAACCTCGGCATGATGGGGATGCGCAACTTCACCGCCATCATCAACGCGCCGCAGTCCTCCATCCTCGCGGTGGGCACCTCCGAGCAGCGCCCCGTGGTGCGCGGCGGCGAGATCAGGATCGCCACCCAGATGACCGTCACCATGACCTGCGACCACCGGGTGATGGACGGCGCGCTGGGCGCCGAGCTGCTCTCGGCCTTCAAGGGCTTCATCGAGAAGCCCATGTCCATGCTGGTGTGAGCATGTTGGTGTGTGCATGCCGGCTGCGCCAGATCAAATCCTGTCGCGGCCGGCCGGTGTAGCTGCGGGGCAGCGGCGGGCCACGCCGTCTGTCCCAGGAAAGGTTGAGAACAATGAGCCACACGCCCCACGAGCTTGCCGCCGACTTTCCGGAATATGCCGAGAAGATCCAGGCGCTGAAGGCGAGCGACGCTCACTTCGCCAAGCTCCACGACGCCTACCACGAGGTGAACCGCCAGGTGCACCGCGCCGAGACCGACGTGGAGCCCACCGGCGACGAGGAGATCGAGGCCATGCGCCGCGAGCGCGTGAAGCTCAAGGACGAGCTCTACGCCATCCTGTCCAAGTGATGGCTTCGCGGCGGCTGTCTTGACGCCGTCGTGACCATGGCCGGGCGGGGCATCCCCGTCCGCGCCCTTCTGCCGGAGCGCCGCTTGTCGCAGGCGGGGTTCCGCCCTACCGGCTACCGGCCCCTGAGGGGCGGCACGAGGAGACCGGCCAACAAGATGAAGCTCTATCTCGCCGGCCCGGAAGTGTTCCTCGACGATGCGCGCGAGATCGGCCGGCGCAAGATGGAGCTTTGTGCCCGCTTCGGCTTCACCGGCCTGTTCCCCCTCGACGGCGAGCTGACCGTCGACGCCACGGGCGGGGTGCGCAGCGGCGCGATCTTCGCCGCCAATCTCGACCTCATGCGCGCGGCGGATGCGGTCGTCGCCAATCTCACGCCGTTCCGTGGCATCAGCGCCGACCCCGGCACCGCCTTCGAGCTGGGATTCGCCTTCGCCCTCGGCAGGCCCGTGGCCGCCTACAGCAACATGCCGGGCGAGCTGAAGCACCGCGCCCGTGCTGCTATTGGCCCAGCCGCGGACGCCGCGCCGACCCTGCTCAGCGATGGCCTCCACGTGGAGGATTTCGGCCATTTCGACAATCTCATGCTGGCGGAGGCGCTCCACGCCAGCGGCCTGCCGGTGATCCAGGCGGCCGCGCCGGCCGCCGATCCGTTCCGCGACCTCGCCCTGTTCGGCGAGGTGCTCGCGGCCTTGGCGCGGGCGCGGGCCGAGGGCCGGCTCGGCGCCCAGAATTCCCCTTCCCATCCAGCACCCGCCGGACATGCGCGCGGCGAGGAGACGTTCCATGGCTGACACCTACGACATCATCGTCATCGGCGGCGGGCCGGGCGGCTACGTGGCCGCCATCCGCGCGGCCCAGCTCGGCTTCAAGACGGCGGTGGTGGAGAAGAGCCACCTCGGCGGCATCTGCCTCAACTGGGGCTGCATCCCCACCAAGGCCCTGCTGCGCTCTGCCGAGATCTACCACTACATGGAGCACGCCAAGGATTACGGCCTCTCCGCCGAGAAGGTGGGCTTCGACGCCAGCGCGGTGGTGAAGCGCTCGCGCGGGGTGTCGGCCCAGCTCGCCACCGGCGTCGGCTTCCTGCTCAACAAGAACAAGGTGGACGTGATCTGGGGCAAGGCGACCCTCACCGCCCCCGGCAAGCTGAAGGTCGAGGCCGCCCAGAACCCGCCCAAGGGCGCCAAGGGCGGCGGTGACTATTCGGCCAAGCACATCATCGTTGCCACCGGCGCCCGCCCGCGCGCGCTGCCGGGCCTCGAGCCCGACAAGAAGCTGATCTGGACCTATTTCGAGGCCATGGTGCCGGAAAAGATGCCGAAAAGCCTGCTCGTCATGGGGTCCGGCGCCATCGGCATCGAGTTCGCCTCCTTCTACCGCACCATGGGCACCGAGGTGACGGTGGTGGAGGTGCTGCCGCAGATCCTGCCGGTGGAGGACGAGGAGATCGCCGCCGTGGCCCGCAAGCGCTTCGAGAAGCAGGGCATGAAGATCCTGTCCGGGGCGAAGGTGACCGGCGTCACCAAGCACGCCGACAGCCTCACCGCCCATGTGGAGGACGCCAAGGGCCAGAAGCTCGACATCACGGTGGACCGCATGATCTCCGCCGTCGGCGTGGTGGGCAACGTGGAGGGCCTGGGCCTGGAAGCGCTGGGCGTGAAGATCGAGCGCGGCATCGTCGTCACCGACGGCTATGGCCGCACCAACGTGCCCGGCCTCTATGCCATCGGCGACATCGCCGGCCCGCCCATGCTGGCCCACAAGGCCGAGCATGAGGGCGTGATCTGCGTGGAGACCATCAAGGGCCTGCACACCCACCCCATGGACAAGAACAAGATCCCCGGCTGCACCTACTGCACGCCGCAGATCGCCTCCGTCGGCCTCACCGAGAAGAAGGCGAAGGAAGCGGGACGCGAAATCAAGGTGGGCCGGTTCCCCTTCATCGGCAACGGCAAGGCCATCGCGCTCGGCGAGCCGGACGGGCTGGTCAAGACCATCTTCGACGCCAAGACCGGCGAGCTCCTCGGCGCCCACATGGTGGGGGCGGAGGTCACCGAGCTGATCCAGGGCTTCGTGGTGGCCATGAACCTGGAGACCACCGAGGAGGAACTGATCCACGCGGTGTTCCCGCACCCGACCCTCTCGGAAATGATGCACGAGAGCGTCATGGCCGCCTACGGGCGCGCCATCCATATGTGAAGGTGGCTCCGGGACGGGTCGACATCTGGCCGGCGCCGTTTCTCCCGAGACTCCGTCATGCCCGGCCTCGTGCCGGCCATGACGGATTGCCTATCCTCACCGCCAGTTGACATGGCGGGCCGAGGGGACGTTCTGTTCAGGGGCTCCGCAGGAGCCTTCAAAAGGGGGCCATCATGGACCAGCAGACAGTCGCGTTCCTGAACCAGCCGGGGGTCGGGTTCTTCTCGCTGATCATCATCGGCCTCATTGCCGGATGGGTTGCCGAGCGGGTCACCGCCAGCAATCACGGGCTGCTGACCAACCTCATCGTCGGCATCGCCGGCGCCTTCATCGGCGACAAGCTCGCCTCGGTGCTGAACGTGCCGGTGTTCGGCTTCATGCGCACCCTGATCGCCGCCATCGTCGGCGCCATCCTGCTTTTGTGGCTGTGGCGGGCCATCCGCTCGCGCTGAGGGAGGCCGGGATGATCATCTCCATCGTGGTCGGGCTCATTGCCGGCTTTTTCGCCGAGAAGATCATGAACTCCTCGGGCGGGCTACTCACGAACCTCTTCGTAGGGATCGTGGGTGGCATGCTCGGCGGCTGGGTGGCGGGTGCGCTCGGCCTCGCTTATATCGGGGACGGGTTCGTGGACCGCCTCGTCGTTTCCACCTGCGGCGCGGTTCTGCTGCTCGCCATCTGGCGGGCGGTCACCGGCCGTCGACCGGCCTGAGGCGGGCCGTTCGAGCCTGCACGCCCCCCGTCCGCTTCCGGCGCCCGGCGGGGCGCGGTATGCTTGAATACACCTGCGCCTTCACCGGCGCTGCCCGGCACGGGTATGAAAGCTAGCCCATGGTCACCGTCATCGACACCCACGTCCGCCCCCGCCACCCGGAAAAGGCGCACCGCCCCGAGACGGAGGTGCTGCGCAAGCCGGAATGGATCCGGGTCAAGGCGCCGGGCTCCGCCGGCTGGTCGGAGACGGCGGGGATCGTGCGGGCCAACGGCCTTGTCACCGTGTGCGAGGAGGCCGGCTGCCCCAATATCGGTGAGTGCTGGGAGAAGAAACACGCCACCTTCATGATCATGGGCGACACCTGCACGCGGGCCTGCGCCTTCTGCAATGTGCGCACCGGCCTGCCGGAGGCCCTCGACGCCGCCGAGCCGCAAAAGGTGGCGGACGCGGTGGCCAAGCTCGGCCTCGCCCACGTGGTCATCACCTCCGTTGACCGGGACGACCTCGCCGACGGCGGGGCCGAGCATTTCGCCCGCACCATCGCCGCCATCCGCGCCGTCAGCCCCGGTACCACCATCGAGATCCTCACCCCCGATTTCCTGCGCAAGGACGGGGCGATGGAGGTGGTGGTGGCGGCGCGTCCGGACGTGTTCAACCACAATCTGGAGACGGTGCCGTCCAACTACCTGTCGGTGCGGCCGGGGGCGCGCTACTTCCACTCCCTGCGCCTGCTGCAGAAGGTGAAGGAGCTGGACGGCTCCATCTTCACCAAGTCCGGCATCATGGTGGGCCTCGGCGAGGAGCGGCCCGAGGTGCTCCAGCTGATGGACGACCTGCGCTCCGCCGACGTGGATTTCATCACCATCGGCCAGTATCTCCAGCCCACCCGCAAGCACCACAAGGTGGAGCGCTTCGTGACGCCGGACGAGTTCAAGGCCTATGAGACCGTCGCCTACGCCAAGGGCTTCCTGATGGTGTCGTCGAGCCCGCTCACCCGCTCCTCGCATCATGCGGGCGCCGATTTCGAGAAGCTGCGCGCGGCCCGCGCGGCGCGCCTCGGCCGGGCCTGATCGCGTGCCGTCCTTTTCGAACACGCGGCGGGTCAAGCATTCCGCGCGGAACATGTTCGACCTCGTGGCGGACGTGGAGCGCTATCCCGAATTCGTGCCTCTGTGCCAGGCGCTGCGGGTCAAGCGGCGCATGAAGTCGGACGAGGGGGTGGAGATCCTGGTGGCGGACATGACCGTCGCCTACAAGCTCATCCGCGAGACCTTCACCTCCCGCGTGACGCTGGACCGGCCGCGCCTCACCATCCATGTGGAATATCTCGACGGTCCCTTCAGCCGGCTGGACAACCGCTGGGAATTCATGGGGCAGGGGGAGGCTTCGAGCGAGGTGAAGTTCTTCATCTCCTACGAATTCCGCTCGCGCACCCTGGGCATGCTCATGGGTGCCATGTTCGACGCCGCCTTCCGCCGCTTCGCCGATGCCTTCGAGGCGCGGGCGGACCAGGTGTACGGCACGGTGGGGTAGGGCGCAGCGCGCCCGCTCACGCCTCAACCGGAGCGCCGCTTTCCTTCCAGGCCTTGAAGCCGCCGCCCACATGGGCCACCGGCTTCAGGCCCATGTCCTGGGCGGTGGCCGCCGAGAGCGCCGAGCGCCAGCCGCCGGCGCACAGGAAGATGAAGGCGCGCTCTTCGCCGAACACCGGCTTGAAATAGGGGCTCTCGGGGTCGATCCAGAATTCCAGCATCCCGCGCGGGCAGTGGAAGGCGCCGGGAATGCGGCCCTCGCGCTCCAGTTCGCGCGGGTCGCGCACATCCACCAGCAGGGCGCCATCGGCGAGGCGCGCCTGGGCCTCGCCGGGGGTGAGCGTCTCGACGCGGGCGTTGGCCTCTTCCAGCAGGGTCTTGAAGCCGCGGGTGATGGTCTGGGCCATAAGCGATCCTCCGTCGGCTGCGAGGAGAAGGAGGCGGGGCATTCCTGTCAAGGTGCCGGCGCTCCCGCGCCTGCCGCAGCCTGAGGCGCGGAGGCCCAAAGAAAAAGCCCGCGCAAGTTTGCGCGGGCTTTCCGACTGCGGGTGGAACAGCGATCACAGCTGCTTGTAGGCGCCATCCTTCCACTCATAGACGACGTAGTCGAGCTTGGTGATGTCGCCCTTCTTGTCGAAGGAGAGCGGGCCGAGCACCGTGTTGTAGGTCTTGCCCGAGTGCATCTCGGCCGCCACCTTCTTGGGGTCGAGGGACTTGGCCGCCTCGGCCGCCTGCTTGATCACCTGCATGGCGCCGTAGGAATAGAGCACGTAGCCTTCCGGATCGATGCCCTTGGCCTTGAACGCCGCCACGATGTCCTTCGCCGCCGGGTTGTTGCGCGGATCGGGGCCGAAGGTCATGAGGGTGCCCGCGGCGCCGGGGCCGGCGATGGTCCAGTATTCCTTGTCGGCGATGCCGTCGCCGGCGAACAGCACGGTCTTCAGGCCCTGGTCGCGCATCTGCCGCACGATCAGGCCGGCCTCCGGATGCAGGCCGCCGTAATAGATGAGGTCGATGCCGGACGCCTTCAGCTTGGAGACGAGGGCCGAATAGTCCTTCTCGCCGGGGTTGATGCCCTCATAGAGCACTTCCTTGACGCCGCCCTTGCTCATGGCCTTCTGCGTCTCGTCCGCGAGGCCCTTCCCGTAGGGGGTCTTGTCGTGGACGATGGCAACCTTCTTGTCCTTGAAGTTCTTGACGATGTAGGCGCCGGCCACCGCGCCCTGCTGGTCGTCGCGGCCGCAGGTGCGGAAGGTGTTCCACATCTTGCGGTCGGTGAAGGTGGGGTTGGTGGAGGCGGGGCTGATCTGGAGGACGCCGGCTTCCTCGTAATCCTGCGAGGTCGGGATCGACACGCCGGAATTGAAGTGGCCCACCACGAACTTCACGCCATCGGAGATGAACTTGTTGGCGGCCGACTTGCCCTGCTCGGGCTTGCCGGCATCGTCGCCCACCGACATCTGGATCTTCTGGCCGAGGATGCCGCCCGCGGCGTTGATGTCCGCCGCGGCCTGTTCCGCGCCGATCTTGAGCTGGGCGCCGAAGGCGGCGGCGCCACCCGTCATGGGTCCGCCCACGCCCATCTTCACCTGGGCCTGCGCCTGCGCCGCAAACACGAGGCCGGCGCCCAGCGCCAGCGACGCCATCATCAGCTTCTTCATAAGGTCTCTCCCCTCTCGGCCGGCGCGGACAATTTCCGTCTCCGGCGACTCCTTGCGGCGCATTGTGCCGCAAATCCCATCCGTGTCGATGGTGCGGCCCGCCTCAGCGCGGGCCGCCGGTGCGCGCACGCCAGGCGAGCGGGCCCGCCGGCTCGAACATCCAATCGTATTGATGCGTCATCTGCCGCCGGCGCAGCGCGCGGAAGCCGAGCGTGGCGATGGCGAGGAGAAGCACGAACTCCACCAGCGCCGGCTCCAGCGACGCCAGCGTGTCGCCGAACAGGGCGAAATGGCAGAATCGTACCGCCCCCGCCAGCAGCAGGCTGTAGAGGACGAGATGGGAATAGGGGCCCCATCCGCGCGCCACGGCCTTGCCCGTGAGCCATGCGGTTCCGCCGCCGAGGAGGACGGTGACGATCAGGAAATCGCCGAGCGAGGCGCCGATCAGCAGATCGGGCCAGATCAGCAGGACCACGACAAGCAGCACCAGCGCGGCGAGGGGCACCACCAGCATGAGCGAGAAGGAGCCGCCGGGATTCTGCGCTTCCCCCATGTCAGCCTCCCCCTTCACGTCGGCCTCCGCCTTCATGTCAGCGTCCTCCCTCGAGATAGGCGGCGCGCACCTCCGGCCGGGCCAGCAGCTCGGCGCCGGCGCCAGACATGGTGATCTGGCCGTTCACCATCACGTAGCCACGGTGGGCGAGCTTCAGGGCGTGATAGGCATTCTGCTCCACCAGGAACACGGTGAGCCCCTCGGTCTCGTTGAGGGTGCGGATGACGTCGAAGATCTGCCGCACCACCAGGGGCGCGAGGCCGAGGGACGGCTCGTCCAGGAGGAGCAGGCGCGGCCGGCTCATGAGCGCGCGGGCGATGGAGAGCATCTGCTGCTCGCCGCCGGAGAGGGTGCCGCCGCGCTGGTGCAGGCGCTCGCGCAGGCGCGGGAACATCTCGAACACGCGTTCGATGTCCTCGGTGAAATGGGCGTTGCCGTCCACCGCGGCGCCCATCTGCAGGTTTTCGTAGATGGTCATGCGCGGGAAGATGCGCCGGCCTTCGGGCGACTGGGCGATCTTCAGCCGCATGATCTCGTGGGTCGGCAGCTGGGTGATGTCATGCCCGGCGAACATGATGCGCCCGTCGCGGGCGCGGGGATTGCCGCAGATGGTCATCATCAGCGTGGACTTGCCGGCGCCGTTGGCGCCGATGAGGGTCACGATCTCGCCTTCGTTCACTTCAAGGTCGACGCCCTTCAGGGCGATGATGTTGCCGTAATAGGCGGTGACGCCGGCGACCGACAAAAGCGGGGCGCCGCGGGGCGCGGGGGCGGGGCGCGCCTCGGCGCCGGGCAGAAGGCCGCTGGTGCTCATGCGCCCACCTCGGCCGCGACAACGGCGGTCTCGTCCTCCTCGACGCCGAGATAGGAGGCGATCACCCGTGGGTCGTTGCGCACCTCTTCGGGCGTGCCGTCGGCGATCTTGCAGCCATATTCCAGCACCACCACGTGGTCTGAGATCTCCATCACCACCGACATGTCGTGCTCGATGAGCAGGATCGAGGTCTGGTGCTCGTGGCGGATGGACAAGAGCAGCTCGTTGAGGGCGGCGGACTCGCGCGGGTTGAGGCCGGCAGCGGGCTCGTCGAGGCAGAGCAGCACCGGGCTGGTGCACATGGCGCGCGCGATTTCGAGGCGGCGCTGGTCGCCATAGGGCAGGTCGCCCGCCGGGTCGTCGCTGCGCGCCACGAGGCCGATCTTGTGGAGCCAGTAGAGGGCCTTGTCCACCGCCGCCTGCTGCTGCCGCTTCCAGGAGGGCAGGTTCAAAAGCGCCGCGGGGCTGAGCAGGCCCGAGCTGGTGAGCGACATGTGTTGCGCCACCAGCAGGTTTTCCAGCACCGTCATGCCGGAGAACAGGCGGATGTTCTGGAAGGTGCGCGCCACCCGCGCCCAGGAGGCGACCTTGTGGTCGGCGAGCCGCTCGAGAAGATAGAGCGCGCCGGTGCCGGTGCGCCCCCAGGAGAGGCCGGCGGCGGTGACCGCGTCGAGCCGGGCCGCGCTCGGCGCCGCGCCGTGGAACAAGGCGAGGCGGCCGGTGGTGGGCTTGTAGAAGCCGGTGATGCAGTTGAACACCGTGGTCTTGCCGGCGCCGTTGGGGCCGATCACCGCGGTGACCTCGCCGCGCGCGGCGTGGAAGGACACGTCGTTGACCGCGATCAGGCCGCCGAACCGCATGGAGAGGTGGTCGACCACGAGGATCGGATCGCGCGGCGGGGATGGGCGCGCGGCCTCTGGGGACGGCATCGCCATCAGCCGTGGCCCTCCTTCACCAGCGCGGCCGAGACGGCTTTGCGCTCCTTCAGGAAGATGGTGGGCATGCGGGAGGAGACGAGGCCGCGCGGGCGCCAGACCATCACCGCCACCATGGCGAAGCCGAAGATGAGCATGCGGTAGAGGGAGGGATCGAAATCCGGGCCGAACAGGAAGTCGGCCTTGAGGAAGGAGAGGTTGCGCAGCATCTCCATGCCGCCGATCAGCAGGATGGCGGCCGCCGCCACCCCCATCTGCGATCCCATTCCGCCGAGCACCACGATGGCGAGGATCACCGCCGATTCCATGAAGGTGAAGCTCTCGGGCGAGACGAACCGCACCCGCACGGCGAAGAAGGCGCCGGCGAACCCGCCGAACATGGCGCCGGTGGCGAAGGCGGTGAGCTTGGTGAGCGTGGTGTTGATGCCGAGCGAGCGGCAGGCGATCTCGTCCTCGCGCAGGGCCTCCCAGGCGCGGCCCACCGGCATCTTGCGCAGGCGGATGGTGACCAGCGCCGTTAGCGCGGCAAGGCCCAGGATCACGAAATAGAGGAAGATGATCCGGTGCATGGAATCGAAGTCCAGGCCGAAGGTGGCGGCGAAGCCGGTCTCGGAGCTGGTGAAGGGCATGCCGAAGAAGCTGATGGGCGGAATGGAGGAAATGCCGGCGCCGCCATTGGTGAGCGACACCCAGTTGATCAGCACGAGGCGGATGATCTCGCCGAAGGCGAGGGTGACGATGGCGAGATAGTCGCCGCGCAGGCGCAGCACCGGAAAGCCCAGGATCACGCCCCAGAAGGCGGCGAGCAGGCCCGACAGGGGCAGGCAGATCCAGAACGACCAGGCGGTCCAGAAGCCCTCGCCGAGATGCCCGTTGACGAAGTCGCCCACCGGCACGCTGGTGGACAGGAGCGCGAAGGTGTAGGCGCCCACGGCGTAGAAGGCCACGTAGCCGAGGTCCAGGAGGCCGGCGAGCCCGACCACGATGTTGAGGCCCCAGCCGAGCATCACATAGGTGAGGATGTAGATGCCGAGGTCCACCCAGTAGCGGCTTTCGGAAAGGCCGCCGGCCAGCAGGATGGACAGGAACGGATAGGCGAGGGCGAAGCTGAAGAAGGCCGGCTTCAAGGCGGGACCGGCCTTCTGCGCCAGACGGGCGAGCGGGGACGGGGCAGCCGACACCTTGGCCGTGCGGCCGGGCCGCCAGAGGGTGAGGTGCAGGGTCAGGCGCAGCACCGCCACCAGGCCCGCCAGCACCGCCACGAGGCCGAAGCGGGTGGTGAGGATGAGCGGACCGCTGCCGGCCTCCGTGGCGCGGAAGCCCACCAGGGGCAGCAGCAGGAGGCCGGTGAGGATGCCGCTCACCACCGCATCCTTGACGGCTTCCCCCAGCACCGAGGGGGAGGCCGCGGGGCCGGAGGGGGGCGGCGGAATCGGAGCGGGCGCCGGCGGGACGACCGTGCCCGGAACGGGCAGGTCCACGTCGCTCGTGGACATCACACCTTCTCCACTTCCGGCCGGCCGAGCAGGCCCTGCGGCAGGAAGATGAGGGTGACGACGAGAATGGAGAAGGCCGCCACGTCCTTATATTCGATGCTGAAATAGGCGGACCAGAGGGTCTCGATGAGGCCGATGAGGAGCCCGCCCAGAACCGCCCCTGGCAGGGACCCGATGCCCCCCAGCACCGCCGCGGTGAAGGCCTTCACGCCCGGCACGAAGCCATCGGCGAAGTTCACGACGCCGTAATACATCAGGTACATCACGCCGGCGACCGCCGCGAGCGCCGCCCCGATCACGAAGGTGAGCGAGATGGTGCGGTCGACGTTGATGCCGAGCAGCGCCGCCATCCGGCGGTCCTGCTCGCAGGCGCGCTGGGCGCGGCCGAGCGAGGTCTTCTGCACCAGCCACCAGAAGCCGGCCAGCAGCACCGCCGTGACCACCATGATGATGATCTGCTTGTAGGCGAGGGTCACCTGGTAGCCCTCGCGCTCCATGACCACGATCACGTCCGGCACCATGGGCGGCAGCGCCTTGTTGCGCGGGCCCTGGGCCACCTGGACGAAGTTGGACAAAAGGATCGACATGCCGATGGCGGAGATCATCGGCGCCAGGCGGAAGGAGCCTCGAAGCGGCCGGTAGGCCACGCGCTCGATGGTCCAGCTCACCAGCCCGGTGAACACCATCGCCACCACCAGGGTGAGGGCTAGGATGAGGAAGATGGAGCTGAGCCCGACCACCGTCGTGAGAAGCAGCACGCAGATGAGCCCGATGAAGGCGCTCACCATGAACACGTCGCCGTGGGCGAAATTCACCATCCCGATGATGCCGAACACCATCGTGTAGCCGATGGCGATCAATCCGTAGATCGACCCGAGGGTCAATCCGTTGATGAGCTGCTGGACGAAGACTTCCATCCGCCGCCTGACCCCTCTGTCCGGTGGGGCGCGCCTATTTCGTCATCATGCCTGACGATTGGGCGCTGCCGCTTTTTCGACTCATAGCCTGCCCTGCCGGCCGAGACAATTGCACCCTCTCGCACGGTGCCCGGGCGAGGGTTTCGCCGCATGCGAGCCCTGGGTGGTTGACCCCGGCGAAAACAGGACGCACTCTTGGCATATTGTCGACAGGAAGATCGGCGCGAGCCCGCCCGGGTGTCGCCTCAGGCGAATGCGGGCAGTTCATAAACGTTCCGGCGGGCTCCTCAGGAACCCGCATGGCGCGATGGGGCAGGGGATGGCCACAGGGGTGTGACTCTCACGCCTCACCGCATGGCTCATGTTGTCACGACTGAAGCTCGACCCGTTCCTCGTCGCCCTCGCCACCACCGTCCTCCTCGCCCTCGCCTGGCCGCAGCCCGGCGTCACCGGCGGCGTGCTCCATGCCGACAAGGCGGCGAGCTGGGGCGTGGCGCTGATCTTCTTCCTCTACGGCGTGTCGCTGGCGCCGCGGCGGCTGATCGAGAGCGCGGCGCGCTGGGAACTGCACCTGGTGGTGCAGGCGGCCACCTTCCTGCTGTTCCCCGCCGTCGTCCTCGTGGTGCTCGCGCTCATGGGGAACCTGCTGCCGGAGGCTTTGGCGACCGGCTTCTTCTTCCTCGCCGCGCTGCCGTCCACCGTCTCCTCCTCGGTGGCGATGACCTCGCTGGCGCGCGGCAACGTGCCGGTGGCCATCTTCAACGCGTCCATCTCCAGCCTCATCGGCGTGTTCGCCACGCCCATGCTTATGGCCTGGTACCTGCACTCGGTGGGCGGCGGCATGGATCTTGGGGCGGTGATCCTGAAGCTCGTCGTGCTCGTGGTCCTGCCGCTTGCCGTCGGACAGGCGGCGCGGCCGCTGCTGCTGAAGGCGGTGGAGCGCCATCGCGGGCTCGTGCGGGTCGCCGACCGGGCGGTGATCCTCGCCATCGTCTACAATTCCTTCTGCGACAGCGTGGTCGCCGGCGTGTGGAAGGGGCAGAGCGTGGCCCTTCTGGCCGAGATCGTGGCCGCGGTGCTGCTGCTGCTGGCGGTGGTCTATGCCCTGGTGCAGGTGGCCTGCCGCCTGTTCGGCTTTTCGCCGGCGGACACCACGGCCGTGGTGTTCTGCGCCTCCAAGAAGTCGCTCGCCACCGGGCTGCCCATGGCGCACGTGATGTTCGGCGCGGCGCCGGCTCTGTCGCTCATCATCACGCCGATCATGCTCTACCACTTCCTGCAGCTGGTGATCATCGGCGTCATCGCAGGGCGCAGCGCCACACGGGCGGACGGGCTCGCCCGGCTGGAAGCCGAGGAAAGCGAGCCCTCGCTCATCGCCGAGGACGACGAGGTGATGCTTCCCGAGCCGGTGGCGGAGCGGGCGCGCTCGCGCGCCTGACCTCGTCGCTGGCCGGCCGCTGGCTGGCTGGGCGCTTCGCCGCCCCGCCATGCACCTTGACCGCACCGCGCCGGCAGTCTCACATTGCTCCAATGAAAGACGCCGCCCAGGTAAAGGGGGACGCGGGAGCAACCCGCGCCGCCGCAGGGTGGACAAGGGAGGTGAGGCATGACCGAGGCCACCAAGCCGGCCCGCGTCCCCGTCGCCATGACGGTGAACGGACGTAGCGTTTCCGCCGAAATCGAGCCGCGCACGCTGCTCGTCCAGTACCTGCGGGAAAATCTCGACCTGACCGGCACGCACGTGGGCTGCGACACCAGCCAGTGCGGCGCCTGCGTGGTGCATGTGGGGGGCGAGGCGGTGAAGTCCTGCACCATGCTCGCCGTGCAGGCGGATGGCATGAGCGTCACCACCATCGAGGGCCTCGCCACGGGCGGCGCGCTGCACCCCATGCAGGCGGCCTTCCGCGAGAATCACGGCCTCCAGTGCGGCTTCTGCACGCCGGGCATGATCATGAGCGCGGTGGACCTCGTGACCCGCTTCGGCCCCGATCTCGACGAGAAGACCATCCGCGAGAACCTCGACGGCAACCTGTGCCGCTGCACGGGGTATCACAATATCGTCAAGTCCATCGCCGCCGGCGCGCGCGCCATGGGTGCCGCCGCGACGCCGCGCGCGGCCGAATAGGCCGCCAGCCGGCCCGCCGAAGCCGAACAACGGCCGGCGTCCCGGCCGGGAACCACCACGAACACTCAGGGCCGTCCCCCAGGGAGGACACCGATGAACGCCAGCGTCTCCAGCACCGTCACGCCCATCGGCGCCGCCGTGCGCCGCAAGGAGGACCACCGCTTCATCACCGGCAAGGGCCGCTACACGGACGATCTCGACCGTCCGGGCCAGGCCCACGCCTATTTCCTGCGCTCGCCCTACGCCCACGCCCGCATCCGCAGCCTCGACGTGACCGCCGCCAAGGCCATGCCGGGCGTGGTGGACATCCTCACCGGCGCGGACCTCGCCGCCGACGGCATCGGCGACCTCATCTGTGGCTGGATGATCCATTCCAAGGACGGCAGCCCCATGAAGATGGGCTCCCACCCGGCGCTGGCGAAGGACAAGGTGCGCTACGTGGGCGACCATGTGGCGGTGGTGATCGCCGAGAGCCTCAATGCCGCGAAGGACGCCGCCCTCACGGTCGAGGTGGAGTACGAGCTTTTGCCGGCGGTCGCCGACCTCGCCGCCGCGCAGGACGGGACCGCCGCGCAGGTCCACGACTGCGCCCCGCGCAATACCGCCTTCGAGTGGGAGCTGGGCGACAGGGCCGCCACCGAGGCCGCCTTCGCCCGCGCCGCCAAGGTGACGACGCTGGACCTCGTCAACAACCGCCTCGCGCCCAACGCTATCGAGCCGCGCGCCGCCATCGGCGAGTACGATGCCGGCGACGAGGCGTTCACCTTGTGGACCACCAGCCAGAACCCGCACGTGGCCCGCCTGGTGCTCTCCGCCTTCGTCGGCATCGCGCCGGAGCACAAGCTGCGGGTGATCGCGCCGGACGTGGGCGGCGGCTTCGGCTCCAAGATCTTCATCTACGCGGAGGAGACCGTCTGCGCCTGGGCGGCGAAGAAGGTGGGCCGCCCGGTGAAATGGACGGCGGACCGCTCGGAGGCCTTCCTCTCCGACGCCCATGGCCGCGACCACATCAGCCACGCCGAGCTGGCGCTGGACGAGACCGGCAAGATCATCGGCCTGCGGGTGCACACCCGGGCCAACATGGGCGCCTATCTTTCCACCTTCGCTTCCTCGATCCCCACCTATCTCTACGCGACGCTGCTGTCCGGGCAGTACGACATTCCGGCCATCTATTGCGAGGTGGATGCCATCTACACCACCACCGCCCCGGTGGACGCCTATCGCGGCGCCGGCCGGCCGGAGGCGACGTTCCTCCTGGAGCGGATCGTGGAGAAGGCGGCGCGCGAGCGGGGCGAGGACCCCGCCGATTTCCGCCGCCGCAACTTCATCCGCACCTTCCCGCACCAGACGCCGGTGATCATGGCCTATGACGCGGGGGACTATGACGCCTCCCTGGACAAGGCGATGGAGCTTGCCGACTACGCCGGCTTCCCGGCCCGGCGGGCGGAGGCGGAGCGGCGCGGCAAGCTGCGCGGCATCGGCTTCTCGGCCTATATCGAGGCGTGCGGCATCGCGCCCTCGGCGGCGGTGGGCTCGCTCGGCGCCGGCGTCGGCCTGTGGGAGAGCGCCGAGGTGCGGGTGAACCCCACCGGCAACGTGGAGGTGCTCACCGGCTCCCACAGCCACGGGCAGGGGCACGAGACCACCTTCGCCCAGCTCGTCTCCGCCCGCCTGGGCATCCCCATCGACCAGGTGAGCGTGGTGCACGGCGACACCGACAAGGTGCAGTTCGGCATGGGCACCTACGGCTCGCGCTCCGGCGCCGTGGGCATGTCGGCCATCTCCAAGGCCCTCGACAAGGTGGAGGCGAAGGCGAAGAAGATCGCCGCCCACATCCTCGAGGCCGCCGAGGGGGACATCGAGTTCAAGGATGGCCGGTTCACCGTGGCCGGCACCGACCGCTCCCTCGCCTTCGCCGAGGTGGCGCTGAATGCCTACGTGGCGCACAAGTTCCCCACCTCGGAGATCGAGCCGGGGCTGAAGGAGGGGGCGTTCTACGACCCCACCAACTTCACCTTCCCAGCCGGCTGCCACATCTGCGAGGTGGAGGTGGACCCGGAAACCGGGGTGACCGAGATCGTGAACTTCACGGCGGTGGACGATTTCGGCGTCATCATCAACCCGATGATCGTGGAAGGCCAGGTGCATGGCGGTCTCGGCCAGGGCATCGGGCAGGCGCTGCTGGAGGGCGTCACCTACGATGCCGACGGCCAGCTCGTGACCGGCTCCTACATGGACTACACCATGCCCCGCGCCGGCGACCTGCCGTCCTTCACCGTGGGCATCACCACGACGCGCTGCCCCTCCAACCCGCTGGGCATCAAGGGCTGCGGCGAGGCGGGCGCCATCGGCTCGCCGCCCGCGGTCATCAACGCGCTCACCGACGCCCTCGGCACCGAGGACGTGCCCATGCCCGCGACGCCGGCCAGGGTCTGGGCCATCGCCAGAAAGAGCTTGTCGGCGCGGGCCGCGCGGCAGGCGGCGGAATAGGGAGGACCGGCCATGCATGCCTTCGACTATCAGCGCCCCTCGGCCCTTTCCGATGCCGCCGCGGCCCTCGCCTCCGATCCCGAGGCGAAGCTCCTCGCCGGCGGGCAGACCCTGCTGCCCACCCTCAAGCAGCGCCTCGCCCAGCCCACGGCGCTGGTGGACCTGTCGCGCGTTCCGGGCCTCGTGGGCATCACCGCGATTCCCGAGGGTGTCTCCATCGGCGCCATGACGCGGCATGCGCAGGTGGCGTCCTCGTCCGTGGTCCGCGCCATCCTTCCCGCCCTCGCCGATCTCGCCGGCGAGATCGGCGACGCGGCGGTGCGCAACCGCGGCACCATCGGCGGCTCGCTGGCCAATGACGACCCCACGGCGGACTATCCCTCAGCCGTGCTCGCGCTCAACGCCACCGTGGTCACCGACCGCCGCGAGGTTCCGGCCGGCGCCTATTTCCGCGGCCTGTTCGAGACGGCGCTGGCGGAGGGGGAGATCATCACCCGCGTCGATTTCCCCAAGGTGGAGCGGGCGGGGTACGCCAAGTTCCGCAACCCGGCCTCGCGCTATGCCATGGCCGGCGTGTTCGTGGCCAAGACGGCGGCCGAGGTGCGCGTCGCGGTGACCGGGGCGTCCCAGTCCGGCGTGTTCCTGTGGGAGGAGGCGGGCGACGTGCTCACCTCCGATTTCTCACCGGCAGCGGTGGAGAGCCTTGCCCTCGACCCGTCCGACCTCATGAGCGACCTGCACGGCTCGGCCGAGTATCGGGCCCAACTGGTAAAGGTCATGTGCAAGCGGGCGGTGGCGAAGGCCCTCGGCTGAGCCGGGCGTGGCGAGAGACCGGCGCGCCCTGCTGGCGTCTTCCGGTGCGGCAGCACCGCCCATCGGCATGGGCCGAAGCGCTCATGCGCGGCGCCCGGTGAAGCGGGCCGGGCGCTTTTCCATGAAGGCTCTCACCCCTTCGCGATAGTCCGCCGTGCGGCCGGCTTCCCGCTGCAGGTCACGCTCGAGGTCGAGCTGGGCATCGAGCGTGTTGCCGGGGGAGGCATTGAGGGCCGCCTTCATGAGGGCGAGCCCTTGCGTGGGCTGGGTGGCGAGATGGGCGGCGAGGGCTCGCGCCTCCTCCATCAGCATGGCGTCGTCCACCGCCTTCCAGATGAGGCCCCAGCGTTCGGCCGCCTCCGCCTCCACCGGCGTGCCGAGCAGGGCGAGAGCCCGTGCACGGGCATCGCCGATGAGGCGCGGCAGGAAGAAGGTGCCGCCGGAATCCGGCACGAGGCCGATCTTGGCGAAGGCCTGGATGAACCTGGCGGAGCGCGCCGCCAGCACGATGTCGCAGGCAAGGGCGATGTTGGCGCCGGCGCCTGCGGCGACGCCGTTCACCGCGCAGACAACGGGCTTTCGCAGGGCGCGCAGGCGCCGGACGAGGGGATTGTAGAAAGCCTCGATGGCGGCGCCGAGGTCGGGCGGGCCTTCCATGTTCGCGCGGTCGCCGAGGTCCTGACCGGCGCAGAAGCCGCGCCCGGCGCCGGTCAGGAGCACGGCGCGGCAGGCATCGTCCGCCGCCGCGTCCAGCGCGGCGGCCAGGGCGCGGTGCAGGTCCGCGTTGAAGGCGTTGAGGCGTTCGGGCCGGTTGAGGGTGAGCTCCCTCCAGCCGTCATGGCGGGTGACGCGCAGCACCGCCTCGGTGTGCCCTGCTTCCTTCGGCGGTGCCCCCATCGAATCCTCCCGTGAAGGGCCACTGCGAGCCCTCTTGAATTAATAGATCGAACAGTTAGTCTTTAAATTAGAGCAGTGATTGTCAACCTCCCTCAGGCGGGTTAGGGCAGCGGGAGACAGCCTTGAAGCATGCATCCGCCGCCGTCCACGCTGCGATGGCGGGAAGTGTCGGTCAGGGCATTGCGGCCCTTGTTGAGAAGGTTTGATCCATGGACGCCGTGAGCTCTCCGGTCACCGTGACCCGCCATGGCGCGGTGGCGGTGATCGGCATCGACCATCCGCCGGTGAACGC
>Ga0255338_1000750_pt1 | contig 82824 bp, 89 predicted proteins | sample MeOH1_35cm_T4_19_FD_203715 | JGI IMG/M metagenome (GOLD analysis project Ga0255338, IMG submission 203715) | Sandy soil microbial communities from University of British Columbia, Vancouver, Canada - MeOH1_35cm_T4_195 | ecosystem: Engineered > Artificial ecosystem > Sand microcosm > Unclassified ... | reverse complement strand
ACCAGTCCCGCATGTGCCGGTAGGCTACTGATGACGGAACATCAGGTTTGATCCATGAGATTATTCATGCGCAAACAATTATTTAGACGACTTTCACGTCGCACTCACCTTGAACTTGCCGAAGCCGGGTACGGAAACCTCCTCATCCTTTTCGGCAGCTGCGGCAATCTGCGCGAAAAGGCCGTCGACGACCTTCTTGACGTCGGTCTTGGCGAGACCTTCATTGGCTGCGATCGTGGCGATGAGGTCGGAAAGCGACATGGATACTGGTTCCTGTTATGCGAATCGTGGCCTTGTTCGTTGCCAAAACGGTGACCGGCCGTCGAGGGGGCGACTCGGCGACTTTGCTGCTCGATGCGCATTGGTCAGCGCTTTTCAGTTGCTGGTACCGACGAGGGCGGTGGCGGCGAGACGATCCGGGCGGGGGTCGGTTTCTGGCCTTGGGATGCGACCGCGGATTTAGTAGCAGGGGACATTGGCTCCGGAGCGGGCGGCAGCGCTTTGAGCGCCTGAAGGGCGGCAGTGCCGCCGGCGCGGATGGCGTGCTGAAGGATGTCCCGAAAATCCCGCTCGCCGACCGCCTCGATGGGAAGCTCGACAACGATCGCACCATATCTTGCGCGAAGCGCGCTGCGCGCCGCCGCAATCTCCTCCTGCAATCTGCACTGGCGCGCTTCGAGGTCGGCCAGGCGCTCACGGTCATTCTGTTTGGGCATGATCCATTTTTCCTTATGGGTCTGCCCGCCGATGTCGAATGTGGCACGATTTCATGCCGATGCAAGGTCGGGGTAGAGCGCTTTGGCAATCTGGGGGGCAAACATGTTTTTCCCGATTCTGGCGCCGCCGGCGCGATGAAGGGACGTTGTTACTGACGCGGTGGAATTCAAAGCTGGGCCTCGCTGGCAGTGCGTGATGACCGCCCCGGCAGATCGGCCTATATGAAGGGCTTACACCCACGCCGTCGCGCCGCTATCGGGGCGACATGAGCATCATAGCAACCATCATGAACTCGGCGACGGGCCAGCCCATCCAGAAGATGACTTTCGGACGCATGCCCATGCCTTGGGCGACCTTCAATCTCGAGACGGGCGAGCGGGTGACCGCGGACCGGGTCCATGTCGGCAAGCGCGCTCCCGGCCAGTTTGTGGCGCCTGTCGAGGTCTCGTGACGCCCAAGGGATGAGAGCGCATGGAAGGGGAAAGGCAATGGCAGCGCGCGATCCTGACATGAGCGGGAGGCAGGTATCCATGATGGGGGACGCCGCTGTTTCTGGATGGAGGTGGGACGGGTTGAGGCGAGCTTTGTCCCTGCCATGCTGATACGCGCCTCTACACTTCTGGGCCGCCAGGTGCGCGCGGTCATTCGGCTCTCGGGTGGCGACCTTTCGGGCGTCTTCCGGCTCGATCTCGGCAATGGCGACACGGCCATCGCGAAACAGGCGCCAGATGTCTCGATCGAGGCGCGCATGCTGCGGCACCTAGCGCTTCGCAATGTGCCAGTGCCTGGCGTGATCGCAGAGGATGGCGATCTCCTCATCATGGAGGATCTTCCCTCTTCGCGTGGCGGCGTCCCACCCTGGGCGGAGCTTGCCGAGATACTGGACCAAATGGCTGCTCGCGGCCATGAGCCGCACTGATGCCTGCGAGTTCGCCATGACCCAAGAACAGCTGGCAGAGATGCTGGGTGTCAGGCGTACTTTTGTAACCGGTGTCGTCAAGAAGCTTCGTGATGAGGGCACGATTGCAACGCGTCGCGGCGTTTTCACGGTGAAGGATGAAGATATGCTCCGGCGGACGGCATGCGAACGCACTACCGCGATCAAGAATTATTTGGATACCGTTCTGTATGGCACCTATCCGTCTGGCTGACCTGCGCTCGAAGCATCGTCGCAAGGGACTCCACGTCCCTCCGCCCAGGCCTTTTGGGACGTCCCGGCGGCGTGGCCGCCCTTCCAAGACTCGCGTACTTGGGCGTTCAGCAGCCTCCGGTCGGCAGTTGGCCTGCCTGTAAGGAATTTGGCATGCGGCCAATCATAATGTCTATTTGATTGCGTGTATCGGACCGAGAGCCAGATAGTCTACGCTGCGCACTTTGCCTTTCCGCTCAAGGGCACTGGCCTGACAGTGCGCGTTCCCCTTTGACAGCAGATTTGCGCCCTCCCTGGTGTTCAGCGGAACACTCATGCGCCCGCTCCGTTAGGTCTCAGCCACAATGATGGCCAGACATTAGAAGAGGATCGAGGAAATGGTTCAAGCATCAGCGCTTTTTGACACCCATGCTGAAGCCGAACGCGCGGTTTCCGACCTGCGCGCGCTAGGCGTGACCGACACCGACCTATCGGTCATTGCCCACCATGGTGGCACAACGACGACGCGCTCAGGGGATGGCGAGATCACCGATGAGCATCATCGAAACATCCTTCGCGGCATCCTGGGAGGCGGTGCGCTCGGGGCTGGTCTGGGGGTCGCGGCACTCGCAATTCCTGGTGTGGGTCCGTTGGCCGCCGCCGGCGCCATCGCGGCTTCGGCTGTTCCTGAAGCGATCGGCCTTGGCGCTGTTCTTGGAGCTGTCGGGGGCAGCTTGAACGAAGTGCTCACCAAGCATGGCATCGAAGAAGAAGACGCAGCCTATTATAACAGCGGCCTCAAGGATGGCAGGGTATTGGTCACTGTGAACGATGCAGGCATTGACGGGGACCTCGTCCGCGACGTTCTTTATCGCAACGGCGGGCATAATGCTGCGCGGGCTAGGGCTGCCACTCTGTGATGCTGTGTGGCCGGGGGCGAGCGTTCCCGGTCGCATCCTGATCACCAGTTTCGTAAGCGGCGGGCAGGGACAATTAGCCTCACCTGCGATCTGGAAGTTCCATCAACGGTCCGCCGCCATGCATGCCAGTCAAGCGCCAACTGGTCCGACGGCTCGAGATTGCCCTTTCGACCTGCAAAGGATTCATGACCATGACCAAAGACGACAGCAAGCCATTCTCGCCTCCGGTATATGGCGGGGATGAGAAGACGACCGGGGAACAGTTGAAGAACACGCCTTTGATTGACACTGACGGACCTGACAGAGGGCATAGAGCCCGGGAAGGATCCGGCGCTGTTGCCGGTAGCGGCGCGGGTGCTGGAGGCACGGCGATCGGCACGGAAGACTATGATGAGGATAGTGCAGGGGGAGGGGGCGGTCCGCCGATCGATGCCGGCAAAGGGCATAGGGCGCTGCCTGACATCAAGAACGAGGAAGGCGGCGCGGGAGAAGACGTCGATCTTCCTCCAGGGTCTTCGTCGATGTAACGCCGCAGTGTCGCGGGGCGTTCCCGCACACCCGTTGGCCACGCTTGGAATCCGCCGACCCATGCTCGTCGTTGTTCTGCCGTTTGCCCTTGCGCATCGCGCGTCCGCCGGGCCGGTAGTCCCCATCAAGTGCCTCGCCCCGACGCCAGCGCAGGTGCTGTCGGCTGAGCTCAAACACGATCAAGCTTGTCCGGGCGTCTGCGAAGCCGGGGGAGCCTGAGCGCGCATCGAATTGGATCGGTGTGCTGGAGCTCGGTGCCGATCGTATCGCGGACGAAATTCTGGGCACTTCCGTCGATGTCGGCTGTTGGTGAACTGAGGAGAGCGCAAAATGTCCGAAAGGATTGTGTCGATAGGGTTTCTGACTGAGCGGGACTTGGTAAAGTTGGGGGAAGGGTTCCGACGCCACTTTCCGATCGCGAAGGACGACGTGTTCGCCGACCTTATGGCAAAGCTAGATAAGATTCCGTTCGATGCCAAGCTCGACCCCAAGACCGGGCGGTAAGCATTGCCCAGGAGTGAAGCGGGTGGTGCCTGTCCACGTTGGGGCGGCGACAGGTTAAAAGCATGCGCTGCGCGGCCTCGACACGACCTTCGGCTGGCGCGAATCGGGCATGGAACGCACCGTCGCAAGTGCCCAACGGAGAGATGTCGTGTGGAAGATAAGGAATGAGCAGAGGCTGCGACGGCGTCAGCACCGTGGTAACGCGTACCATTTTGAGCACGTCGCGGTTGGAGCGGAGCACCACTTGCCGGGATCCGATCGCACTTTCAACGTCCAGGGCGAGTCGGGCACCCTATGGCTTGCAGCTCCCGCGGATGCACGCGCAACCGTCCCAGCAGTGGGCGAGCCATAAGGCAATGCCTCCGCTGTCGGGACCGCTGCGCGCCAGATGAACGGCCAAAGGAAATCATGACCGGCTCTGACATCAACGGGTTGATCGCCAAGGCTTAGCATCGCGATCGCCCGCAAGTCCTTTCTCAGTTCGGCGCGCAGGGCCAGCGGCGCCGCGCTTGGGGCCCCGGACCTGTGTCCTTTCATGAGGGGCTCTTACTGCGGTGACGGAGAACCGTCGCGTCGATCAACTTATGCGGGACGCACTGCTTACACACTGGTGGCCGCCTCACTTCACGCGAGTACCCGGCGTCTGGCCTTAAGCCGCGCCACCATCAATTCGTTGCTTTGTGTCTCCGCCATCGAGATCGCGCTGTTGCCTGCGGCATCCTGAAAATGAGGATCGCTGCCCCGATCGATCAATAGGTCGACAATCGCGCTATGGCCGAAGAGTGCCGCCATCATCAATGCCGTTTGACCCGCCGAATTGGTGACGGGGGGGGTGGCACCGGCGTCGAGCAGCAGCGCGGCAATCTGCGTATATCCCTTAAATGCCACGCCCATGAGCGCCGTGTTACCGCGAACGCAATCCTGTTGATCGACCGGCGCGCCTTGCACCAGAAGCGCCGCGGTCGCAGCTTCATGCCCGTGATAGCTTGCGAGAATCAAGGGCGTGTAACCCTTCGGGTCCAGAGCTGTGATGTCTGCGCCCGCCTGAAGAAGCGGGGCGATCATGTCGTCGCGGCCCAGCCGGGCCGCATCGAACAGCAGTTCCTGGATGCGCTCTGGTGAGGGCAGTGGCAGAGGCGCCCGATGGTCGATGGCAGGGCCGCGTATTGCCTCACTTGGCATCGAGATCGACCTTCAGCTCCCGCGGCCAGTAGCGCAGATTAGCGATCGCCTCCACGAAGGCAGCCGCGTCCTTGGCGGTCGCAAGCGCGAGGCAGGCCTCGTCAAGATCGTCAGCGATGCCACCCTTGTCGAAGATCGGCTGGGCTTCTTTGGTCAGCCCGATATATTTGCAGTGACCAAAGGCATCGCGCACGAAGTCCTGCGTGGCAGCGTCGGTCGCGAGCAATGCAGCGCCTTCGTCCGAAACGACAACCGCCACCGCGTCGAACAGAGTGGAGGGCCCGCCATCGATTTTCTGCTTGGCGGCCACCTTCGTGCCGTCCGAAAGGGCAACCCCCCCGATCTTTGGAGCAATCACTTCATAGACCGCGCCGACCTTATCGATCGCTTTCACCAGGCCGTTGAACACGCCCACATCGGCTCCGTCGCTCAGCAGAATGCCCAGCTTACGGCCTTTGAAACTGGGCGGCCCATTCTTGACGATGGAGAGGGCGTCGGAGGGCGGCAGATCGGTAATGGTCGGCCGGGCCGCCTGAGCCGGCACAGGAAGTTGCGGCAGGCCAAGGCCATCCGCCACCGTGGCGGCAAGGCCATCGTCGATGTTGAGCAGGTGTGAGACCATCCGGGTACGGATGTCGGGTCGTTCGACCTTGCTCAGCTCGAAGACGAGCGCATCGGCGATATGCTTCTGCTCGATCGGCAGCTGGCTGATATAGAAAAGGCGCGCCTGGCTGTAATGGTCAGCGAAGCTTTCCGGCCGGATCCGCAGTTTGGCGCCATCCTCAGTTGCCGCGAAACTTGTGAACCCGCGGACCGGATCCTCGCGTGGGCCGCCGATCGTGGCACCCCAGCTGTTGGGCTCGTAGTTTACCCGCCCCCTTGGATTGGTCATCGCCATATGGCCATCCTGCTGAAAATGGGCGACCGGGCATTTAGGCGCGTTGATCGGGATGTGCGTAAAATTAGGTCCACCTAGTCGCTTGAGCTGGGTGTCAAGATACGAGAAGTTGCGGCCCTGCAGCAGCGGGTCGTTTGTGAAGTCGATCCCCGGCACGACGTTCTGGGTGCAGAAGGCGACCTGCTCGGTTTCCGCGAAGAAATTATCGACGGCGCGGTCGAGAACGAGTCGGCCGACCACGCGCACCGGTAGGATTTCTTCTGGGATGACCTTCGTTGCATCAAGAACATCGAACGGGAAGCTGTCCGCGAACGCTTGGTCGAACAATTGTACGCCAAGCTCCCACTCTGGGAAATCGCCGCTGTTGATGGCATCCCAGAGGTCGCGCCGATGGAAGTCCGGATCGGCGCCATTGATCTTGACGGCCTCGTTCCAGAGCACCGACTGAAGTCCCTGTTTGGGCTTCCAGTGAAACTTGACGAAGGTTGAGTTTCCCTCGGCATCGACGAGGCGGAAGGTGTGCACGCCGAACCCCTCCATCGTGCGAAAGGAACGGGGGATCGTACGGTCTGACATGATCCACATGACCATGTGCATGCTTTCCGGGGTCAGGGTGATAAAGTCCCAGAAATTGTCATGCGCCGTCTGCGCCTGCGGAAAGGCGCGATCGGGCTCGGGCTTGGCTGCGTGAATGAGGTCCGGGAACTTAATCGCGTCCTGGATGAAGAAGACGGGGATGTTGTTGCCGACCAGATCCCAATTGCCCTCCTTGGTGTATAGCTTGACGGCGAACCCTCGAACGTCACGGGCAAGATCGAATGATCCCTTCGATCCGGCGACCGTCGAGAAGCGCACGAAGGCGGGGGTGCGTTCGCCGACACGCTGGAAGAGGTCTGCGCGGGTGATGTCGGCCAGGCTGTCTGTGAGCTCGAAAAAGCCATGCGCGCCATAGCCGCGGGCATGAACCACGCGCTCGGGTATGCGCTCATGATCGAAGTGGAAGACTTTCTCGCGGAAGTGCGGATCCTCCAGGAGCACTGGCCCGCGTGCCCCTTGCTTTAGGCTGTTCTGGTCGTCCGCGACCGGGGCTCCCTGCTGCGTGGTGAGTACCGCAATGTCGCCTTCCGCTGTCTGGTGCGTTTCGCCACCATCACACTGTGGCTCGGCAAAGCTTTCGGAAAGGGCCGCGTCAGCGGGAATGGGAGAGGCCTTCTGGGGAGATTCTCCTGACAGCGGTGCACCGGGAGCGATGTCGGCTGGAATAACGCCCTTCCGAGGTGCAGCGGGTTTCTTGGCCATGAGAAGCTCCCTTTTTGTGAAACGGTGGTGGCGCGCGCTCTATGAAACAAGCCGTGCCTCCGACCACTTCAAACCTGCAACTTGGGATACGGTTGCGGGTGATGAGTAAAATAGATGATGTTTGAAGCGAGCCAAACTATTTCACTTATGTAAGTTAATACGCGCCCTTGATGTGCCCATTCCACAGTTAGAGTGGCAGATCTTCTGCTCTGTATCCTCTATGGCGAAAACGAAGATGAAAAAGGCGGCTTGGCCCGTAGGCCCTCGGCGCCTTTGAGACGAGGCTCCATAAGATCCTCTATCGGTGCGCGTCGTATCGGGCGTCAGCCTGCGAAGACGTGGCACTTGATGCTTGCATTCCGTTCCATGAGGGAAGCGGTAAGCTATCGAAGCAAGGCGGCCTTGCCTGCCAGGTCGTTGCGGATGGTCGTTGCGGCGACGGCGGCTTCTCCCATGGCATGGCTGATCTGATCCAATCCTTTCGCGACGTCGCCGGCGGCATAAAGACCCAGAACCGTCGTGCGTTGGTGGCGGTCGATGACCAGGCAGCCGTCTTCGGTCGCTTCGGCACCCAGCGCGATCGCGAGTTCCGAGCCAATGACCGACCCCAAGGCGGGGTAGCAGCTCTCAAACCTCTCAATGCCCGAGGGAGTCGGGATGAGGATGGCGTCACCTGACAGCGTAAGCGGACCACAAGGCCCGTCGATCATAGCGACGCCCGCGGCTTGCAGCCGACCGCGTTCCTCCGGGGTCAACGCATGGGCCGCATCCGGCGCTATTAGTGCGACGTCGCGGGTGTACGTGCGAAGGAACATCGCTTCGTTGTAGCCATGCGTTGCGGTGCCGATCACGGCAACCTTTCGATCCGTGATCTCATAGCCGTCGCATATCGGACAATATCGCAGGAAACCCTGCTGCAAGGCTGTCTGATGCGATGCATCATCCATCTCAGGCCGGTTGTTAACGACGCCGGTGGCCAGCAGGACGGCGCTTGCGGCGATAGACTGCGTTTTGCATCGCGCATGGAAAACGTTGCCACTGATTCGCAGGGCCTCGACCGTCTCATCCTCGACGGTAACGCCAAACTCCGCAGCTTGCTCGCGCATCAGGCCAAGGAGCTTCACCCCAGGAATTCCACCAGGATAGCCGGCATGGTTGCGGGTCCGCGGGATCAGCGCTGCGCGGCTTTGACCGGAATCAACCACACGCACCTTGAGATGGAAGCGTGCCAGATAGATAGCGGCGGTGAGGCCTGCCGGACCGCCGCCAACCACCAGGACATCGACGGGATTCAAGCAATCGCTAGACGGTGCCGACGCGGCGGATTCTTTCTTTGGTGCCATGCCCTATGCTGCTTCTAAACTTTCGAGCCGCTGGATGCGCGCAGAGTCCAGGTCGGTCACGAGCGTATCGCCCACCATCTTGACTTTGTCCCAAGGGAGCTTGCGCAGCGTTTCACCGACGCCGGCAATACCGCCTTCGGCAATGATGAGATGCGAAAAGTGGCCGTTCGAACAGGCCGCCAGTGCATCGACGGCATGGGCTACGGTCGATCCGTCCGGACCGATGACGAGCATGCCTTCCAGTTTTGAGAAAGCGAGCAGGGTGTCCCCGCTTTCGGTCTCGCTGCGGTTCTGCTCCGCTTCGACCGTGTCGCTGATCCGCGTCTGCCAGCCTAGCCAGCGCCAGATACCGAACAGGTCCACGACCCCAAGAAAGATATTGCTCCAGAGCAACTGGGTCTGGTCCGTGGCCAAGCCAACGACGATCCACGCGATCGCGCCGAACGTGAAGACAACAAACCCCCATCCAGTGACACGCGGTCCGAGGTTCGATGCTGTCATGAGGGCCGCCAGGCATGTTGCGCCAAGTGCGATCCATCCCGCTATGTCACCCATTCATACTCCTCTTTCGTACTTGCCCGAACTCGCACCGTCTGCCTGCTGCCCCGCCAGACACCAAACGCGTAGATGAGCGGGAAGGCGCGGGCCCAGCCCCATTATCTGAACAAGCTTGTCGGATTGCGGTAAAAGCACCGCTCTATCTTCCGGGGCCATCAAATCGTCCATCGTAGTCGTAGCCATCGGTGCGAGACGGTCGATATACGAAGCCCTACCGAACGGGTGCCGTGGCGTAGATCACTGATCAGCTAGATTTGGGTATTCAATTGCTGGTTTCAAAAGCTTGTTGATAAAGAACCTTTTGGTGCCGGGAGCCAATTGCAGGTCGCCCGAAGGGCGTGATTGCGATATCGAGGCCTTCGAATATCGCTGTGGCCCACAAATGGCGAGCAGCCTGCGGGCTTCGGAATAAGCGGTGGCGAGATCGGCGAGCTCGCTACTCTCAGGATACTCGATGCGGTTAGGCCCGGTGCATGGATGGATTTAAAATCGTTGCATCCTCAGCCGTCCAAGAAATATTTGCTGTCATGCGTGATCTCTTACGGGAACTGTATCCAGGAATTGTCGCCCGACGTTCACCAACGGAGTGAGCACCGCAATGATACCGACCACTGTTGCGAACGCAACCGAAAAAGCCACATGTCCGACCGTCAGGAAGGCGGCCGGACATGTCTACGTCAAGCAGCGATCAGGTTTACGACGCTGGGCTTCGCAGCTGGCAGGCCGGAGGTCTTGGCGAGCGCAAGCAACTCTTCCTTGCGCGCCATCATCTGGTCGCGCAGGGCGACGAGATCGACGTCCGTTTTGCGACATTGAGCGAACATGCCTTCCGACGGCATTTCCTCCTCATGGACATGATGCTTGATCTCCTCGGACAGCACCTTGACCTTGGCAGCGTAGAAATTATCTTCCGCTGAACCCGCTTCGATATCGTTGATCAGCACCTTGGCGCCATCATGCTCGACATAGGCCTCGTCCAGCGTGTCGTCCTCGATTTTTCCGCGAAACGCCGGATAGAAAATTTCCTCTTCGATCGACGTGTGGATCTTAAGTTCGGTACAGATTTGGTGCGCGATCTGCTGCTTCTTTGTGCCGGCCTTCGTCGCCTCGAACTGATCGAACAGCTCTTCGACCTTGCGATGGTCAGCTTTCAGCAACGCAATCGCGTCGGTGAATATATTGGTCGCCATAACGTCCTCCTGTTGCTTCGCTCCTGACAAAAAATCGATCACCCGCACGTTGTTCCAAGCGAACGACTCGAAAAAAATATCCGGCCATCTAGCGCCCAATGCCGAGGTCTTACTCATATCCTACATCATGGGCGTGAGGCTTTGCGTGGCCATGGGTCCGAAGATAGCGATCATCGATTGCGGCGATCAGCCTTTCGGCCTCCGCGCCGCCGACAAGTTTCATCAACTCATCAACTTTCGCTTCGAGGCGGTCGTCATTTTCCTTGGACGCCGGGGAGCCGATATACAGGAAATAGGCGAGTCCCAAGACCTGCCAGATGAGTTGCAGGAATTCCGACTGCCAGTTTTCAAACGTATCCCGGCCCATCTCGACGAGATAGCTGCCGACCTGCGCAACCTGCTGATGTTCACGCGCTTCCTCGACGAACGCATACCAGCCGAAAATCCAGTGCCCGGCAATCGACACAAGAAAGAAAAGGGCGGTGATCCAGCCATAGGCATATTTCTTCATGAGCATTCCTCTTCATCAGCCTCGAGCAGCGGCCACGAAGAAGAACGCTCATCTACATTTGTCGTTCTCGCGCTGTCCCGATAATCCCGGCCCGATCATGGAGACGACCACAGCGGATCAGCGCCCATCGTCATGGCTGGTCTGCTGATCGCGAATCTGCCCATGATACTCCCTCCTATTTGCCCGGGAGCTTCTCGAGATGGGCGATATGCTCCTTGACGACAGGTACGATTTGCGCGGCTGACTTTTTGAGCGCGGGCGTATCGCCAGTGCTGGCATAGCCCTCATGCACGGCGAGCGCGGCATTATGTGCGATCCTCTGATCCTTGATATAGACGGCATCGATCGCATCGGCCGAGGCGGCCTTGATCTCGTCGAGCATCATCTGCTGGTCCGGGGCGAGGCTTGGCGATGCCACGGTGAGCTTGGCTTCAGCCGCCGCGGCCTTGACCTTGGCTGTCGACTGCTGATGAGCCTTCACCATCATCTGGGCAAAGTCGCGCAGCTTGGCATCCTTGCTTTTCTCGAGCAGAGCTTGGGACGATTCGATTTCGAACATGTCGCCGGCACTTGCTTTGGCAAGATAGCCAGATGCATCGGTCGGCGTGGCCACAGGGTCTGCCATTACGCCCCGATCGGCCATTTCCGACGCGCTGTTGGCGGAAATGGCATTCGTACCGACCTGATTATCGGATGTATCGGCACTATTGCACCCGGCAAGAACCAGAGCGCTTGCGGTGAAAAGGAAAAAAGAACGCATGAGCTAGTCTCCTATGGGATAAAGGTCAGGCGGCCTGTGCCAGGTCCATGCCCGGCTTCAGCACAATCTTGGTCACTTCGTTCTGCTTGTCATGAAACAGCCGGTAGCCTTGCGCCGCCTGTTCGAGCGGCATGCGGTGCGAGATGAGAAAGGTCGTGTCGATCTTCTCCTCCATGATCGCATGGAGCAGCGAGGGCATATAATGCTGAACATGGGTCTGACCGGTCTTGAGCGTCAGACCCTTTTCCATGAAAGCGCCCAAGGGGAATTTGTCGACGAAGCCACCATAAACCGCCGGCATTGAGACACGCCCCCCTTTACGGCAGGCAAGGATCGCCTGCCGGATCGAATGGGTGCGGTCTGTGCCGAGGAAGGTCGAGACCTTGATCTGATCCCAGATATTGTCGGCAAAAAATCCATGCGCTTCGAGGCCGACGCTGTCGATGCAGGCGTCCGGGCCGATACCGCCGGTCATCTCCATCAACGCCTCATAAGTCTTCGATTCTTCGAGATTGATCGTCTCCGCGCCGAACTTTTTCGCAAGGTCGAGCCGGTGCGGAAAATGGTCGATCGCGATGACGCGCTCTGCACCCATCAGGAAAGCCGACTGCACCGTGAACAGTCCGACTGGGCCGCAACCCCACACCGCCACGGTGTCGCCGGGCTCGATCTCCGCATTTTCCGCAGCCATCCAGCCGGTCGGCAAGATATCAGAGAGAAACAACACCTTGTCGTCGTCGATCCCGTCGGGAACGACAATCGGTCCCACATCGGAAAAAGGCACGCGCACATACTCGGCCTGCCCGCCTGCATAGCCGCCTGTCATATGGCTGTAGCCGAACAGTCCCGACATGGGCTGACCGTAGGCTGCCTGAGCGATATCCTGATTGTCCGCTGGCAGGCCATTGTCGCATGCCGAATATTGATGCTTGCTGCAATGGAAGCAGCTGCCGCAGGCGATGGTAAAAGGCACAACTACGCGCTGGCCCTTTTGCAGCGTGGATTTGGGGCCGATCTCGACAACTTCGCCCATGAATTCATGGCCAAGGATATCGCCCGCCTTCATGGTCGGAATATACCCGTCATAGAGATGGAGATCGGAGCCACAGATCGCGGTCGATGTGATCTTGATGATCGCGTCGCGCGGGTTGAGAATTTCCGGATCGTCGACGGTATCGACGCGCACGTCATGCTTTCCATGCCAAGTCAAAGCGCGCATCAGCCCTGCTCCTCTTCCAGCTGCTTGCGGGTCCAAGCGGCAGTCGCCACCTCGCCGGTCTCCATCAGCTGCTTGAAACGCCGCAGCTCCCGCCGCGCCTGAATGGCAGGCTCGCGCTGAAACATGGTGGCGATGACCTTGCCGATGATGCCGGCTGGCGGATCGTAGAGGATCGTCGCGCTGACCCAGGTGCCGCGCCCGCCGGGTGCATCGCGAAAATCGATACGCCCGCTATTGGGGACATCCGCGCCCTCTTCCGAGGCCCAGGCGATGAATTCGTCCTGTTTCTCTTCGGTTATCGCAGCGATCCATTCGACCGTTTTCCCGGCCGGTGCCTTGACGACCCACCGGGACCGCCGGTCATCGAGCTTTTCGACAGAAGCCAGATTTTCCATGAAGCGCGGAAGATTGGAGAAGTCGCGCCAAAAGGCGAAAAGTTCCGCGCGCGGCCGGTCGATCGTGACCGTCTTGCCGATCAGCGCGCCTCCCTTACCGTCGACCAAGCTGGCCGTCGCATCATCGACGGCATTACGCTGCTTTGACGTGGTGATCGGCGCGTCATCTTGGCGCGGCGGGACGAGCGTGTCGCTCATGCTGCTCTCCTGGCTAACGATGGCAATAGACCGTTCAACCCGGTTCTTGGTGGCTCGTTCCAATTTTGAATGTCCGCAACAGACGGAAAAACGCTGAAATTAACCTTGGTTAATAGGAATTGTCGTGGGCCGAGGGGCAAGGCCCGGTTTATGTGTCAGTTCGCGAACAAACCCTTGGAAATACGTGGTCGGGCACGCAAGCTCTGCTTGGTCAGCGCTGGAATTACCTCCCCACAGCGAAGAACAAGAATGCAGTGATAAGGGATGTTGGCCGATATCCTTTGGGTTCAACGGGCAGAGCACCGCGCCGGAGGAACTTAAGGCAAAGGGAGTCATTAGGCCTACGCCACCGTCTCGTGACCGGTAGTTTGGGGGAACATGACCGACCGCATGTCTGAGATTTTTCCTGGTGATTCCAGGATGAGCGCCATCATGCGTGCCCATGAATGGGAGAAAACCCGGTTAGGTTCCCCAGAACAGTGGCCTGAAGGCTTGAAAGCGTCGCTCCGACTCATGCTCATGTCGCGGTTCGAGATGTGGCTTGGCTGGGGGAAAGATCTGACCTTCTTCTATAATGATGCCTATATTCCAACGCTGGGTTCAAAACATCCCACCGCGCTGGGCCAGCCCATGTCGCAGGTCTGGAAGGAAGTGTTCGAGGACGTCGAGGATCGCATCGTGTCGGTCATGCGCGATGGCGTCGCGACGTGGGACGAGCAGCTGCTCCTGTTCCTCGAGCGCAATGGCTATCCGGAAGAAACCTACCACACCTTCTCCTACAGCCCACTCGTCGGCGGCGACGGCGCCGTGGAAGGCCTTATGTGCGTCGTCAGCGAAGAGACGGACAGGGTCATCAGCGAACGACGGATCAAGCAGCTCAACGATCTGGCCGCAGCCTTGCTCAGGGCGCAGAGCCGGTCGGACGTGGCGGAAGTAGTTCGTGCCTATTTCGGCAGCGACAGCCGGGACTTTCCTTTCGCCGACCTCATATTGTTCGATCTGCCCGACAGCCCCCACCCTGCCTCTGGGGATCCAACACGGTGGCCCGTTGCCGCGATCGAACAGGGTGAGAAGCAGACGGTCATCGCGCTCGACGGTTTCGGGCGAAACCTGCCGACGGGACCGTGGCAGATACCGCCGCGTGACGCATTGATCCTTGCGGTCGAACAGCCCGGAGAGGCGCGGGCCATCGGCGCGCTCATTCTCGGCTTGAATCCCTATCGCCTGCTCGATGAAGCCACCCGCGATTTCGCCAGCCTCATCGCGGTGCAGATCGCCGGCGCGTTTGCCACGATCGATGCCGTCTCGGCCCAGCGGCGCGACCGTGACCGGCTCTGGTCGCTTAGCCAGGACCTGATGCTGGTGTGTGATTTCGACGGCGTGATCCGGTCGGTCAACCCAACGGCAACACGGCTCCTGGGATGGCAGGAAGATGAGATGGTCGGCCAGGTCCTAGCCGATTTCGTCCATCCCGACGACTTGCGCAGCACGGCCAAGGAGGTCGCAAAGCTGGCGAAGGGCGTTACTACCCTCCTGTTCGAGAATCGCTATCGCTGCCGGGACGGCAGCTATCGGCTGCTCGACTGGAACGCTGTTCCCGATGCCGGCCGCATTCATGCTGTGGCGCGCGACATAACCCAGGAACGCCTGCTTGCCCGCGACCGGGAACGGATCTGGGCGATCTCGCCCGTCGTCAAGGTGGTGGCGACGACGCAAGGCGTCATCAATGCAGTCAATCCATCCTGGACGAAGGTGCTCGGATGGATCGAGGCCGATACGGTCGGCCGCAATATCCTGGAGTTCGTGGCCGAGGAGCAGGACGCCGCGCGCAAGAGGCTGGCGAAGCTTTCGCAGCCCGACGCGCCCGTCGTAGAATCCCAGAGCGTCTTTCGGGCGCAGGATGGCAGCCACCATCGCTTCGCCTGGACCACCGTGCCCGAGGGCGGGCTGATCTATCTTTTCGGCCGGGACATCACGGCTGAAACCGAAGCGGCCGAGGCCCTCGCCGCGACCGAAGAGGCGCTGCGCCAGAGCCAGAAGATGGAAGCTGTCGGGCAGTTGACCGGCGGCATTGCCCATGACTTCAACAATCTGCTGGCCGGCATTCTGGGCAATCTCGAACTGCTGGAGCTGCGTATTTCGCAAGGCCGGTTGGAGGCGATCAACCGCTATATCGAGACGGCGCAGGGCGCGGCAAAACGCGCTGCCGCGCTAACCCAGAGACTGCTCGCCTTTTCGCGCCGGCAGACGCTCGATCCTACGCCCGTCAATGTAAATAGGCTGGTCTCCGGCTTGGAAGACCTACTGCGTCGCACTGTTGGTCCTTCGGTCGAAATCGAAGTCGTCGGATCGGGCGGGCTGTGGACGACATTGGTGGATCGCTACCAGCTCGAAAACGCGTTGTTGAACCTGTGCATCAACGCGCGGGATGCCATGCCGGACGGCGGTCGGCTGACGATTGAAACGGCCAATAAGTGGCTTGACGATCGCATGGCGCGCGAACGCGAGTTACCGCCAGGTCAATATGTATCGCTTTGCGTGAGCGATACCGGGACCGGCATGACGCCCGATGTGATCGCAAGGGCGTTCGACCCCTTCTTCACGACCAAGCCGCTCGGCGAAGGCACGGGCCTAGGGCTCTCAATGATTTATGGCTTCGCGCGTCAATCGGGCGGCCAGGTGCGAATCTATTCCGAGGTGGACGTCGGCACAACCATATGCCTTTATCTACCTCGCCATTCCGGGACCGTGGCCGAAACGGAGGAGGAAGGCGAGTCGATACGCGTGGATCTTGGTGGCCATGGCGAGACGGTGCTGGTCATCGATGACGAGGCTTCGGTTCGCTCGCTTATCGTCGATGTCCTCACCGATGGCGGCTATCATGTTATCGAAGCGGCGGATGGTCCGAGCGGCCTCAAAGTGCTCCAGTCCGACTTGCGTATCGATCTTCTCATCACCGATGTTGGGTTACCCGGAGGAATGAACGGTCGTCAGGTCGCCGACGCCGGGCGAATGCACCGACCGCAACTCAAAATCTTGTTCATCACGGGATATGCGGAAAATGCCGTGGTCGGCAACGGCCTGCTGGGTCAGGACATGCACGTCATCACCAAGCCCTTTGGCATAGAAGCCATCGCGGGCAAGGTGCGCGAGATGATCGACGAGGCGGACAAGTCAAGGCGGGGAGGCGAAACATAGAGGATCAGCCATATCGTAGAGTCCCGTGAAAAGGCGGCGAACTGGCTGACATAAGGGTTATCCTTTATCGCGCAAAATCTCCTTTCTCGCCGGGTCGGATAACGACAAGGAGATCCCGGCCGGATTAACGCGACAATAATTCCATATTCCAATCGAAGGGGCGAGAACCAATCTCCATCGTACTGGCAAAGCGGGGGCGATTGTGCGATCCGATGCCAAACGAGGAGACATCTGTGAGCAAGCGTAAAGCCCAGCCTGTGGTTGCGACGGGTGTGGCAGGACTTGATGAAATCCTGCGTGGCGGCCTACCCGCATCCAACCTCTACATGCTTCAGGGCGCGCCGGGCGCGGGCAAGACCACAGCCGCTCTGCAATTCTTACGTGCGGGCGTAGAAGCCGGGGAAAGATGCCTCTACGTAAGCCTTTCTCAGACAGCCGCTGAGCTGAAATCGATCGCCCTGTCGCATGGCTGGACATTGGATGGGATTCGGATCGAGGAACTGTCGGCGTCTGACGCGGTAAACGGCGCCGCCGATCAGACCATCTTCCAGACCGCTGAACTTCGGCTCGACGAAACGCGCCAGGCGATTGAGCTGGCGATCGAGGAACATAAGCCGCACCGTCTGGTATACGATTCGCTGCTGGAAATCCGGCTTATTACGGGTGACACACCCCGGTTCCGCCGCGAACTGCTCGGCTTCAAAGCGTTTCTCGCGCAGCGCAAGGTCGTCGCTCTCCTGCTCGACACCCAGACCAATGAGGCGGCGCTTACCGGAGAAGAGGTAGAAGGGATTGCGCATGGCGTCATCCGCTTCGACAAGTCGTTACAGGATTATGGCTCGGTGCGCCGGCGGATCGAGGTCAGCAAGATGCGCGGCGTGCCGATCGCCGACGGCTATCACGACATGGCGATCCGGGAAGGCGAAGGCGTTGTTGTTTTTCCCCGGATCATTCCGGGCGAAGCCGTCGATACCCGCAAGCCACAGCTGATCAAATCGGGCGTTGATGCGCTCGACGCCATGTTTGGCGGCGGCCAGGAATCAGGCACAACCACTCTGGTCATCGGCCAGTCCGGGACCGGCAAATCGACCATGGCCTCGCTCTATGCAACCGCAGCGCTCAAGCGTGGCGAAGCAGTCGCGCTATTCCTGTTCGAGGAACGCCTGGAGACCTTCTTCCGGCGATCTGAAGGCCTCGGGATGGATTTGCGGCAGTTTCATAAGGACGGTCAGCTGATCATCCGGGACTTCAATCCTAACGAGATATCGCCCGGCGAATTCGCCCAGATCGCCCAATCGATCGTCAAGGATTTCAAGACCCGCGTCGTGGTCATCGACAGTTTCACAGGCTACCTCAACTCGTTACCGCACCGCGAGAAGGCGGTGCGGGACATTCAGTCCCTCCTAAAGTATCTGGCGCGGTCGGGCGTACTGACCATGCTGATCGTCGCCCAGCACGGTCTTCTCGGCCAAAATGTCGGAATCGACGTCGATGTAAGCTTCTTGGGGGATACCGTACTCCTGCTGCGGATCATTGAGGATGATGGCCGTCTGCGACGCAACATCACCGTCGTCAAGAAACGCCATGGCCCCCATGACCTGAATGTTCATGAACTATTGATCGAAAGCGACGGCGTCAGGGTCGTCCCGTTCAATCCGCTGCCGACCCCATGAGTGGCGGTGATCTGGTCGAACCGGGTGCGCTGGACCAAGTCCTTATTCTAGCGCCCTATCGGCGGGACGCGGCCTATCTGGGTCAGTTGCTCGCCGAATATGACATGGCTGTGGCGACTTGCGTGTCTGCGGACGAACTGACGGGGTATCTGGCGGCTGGGCCGGGCGTGTTCGTAACGACTCATGAAGCATTGACCCCGGCCCTCATTGATATCGTCGCCCGGCATCTGAACACCCAGCCGCCATGGTCCGAAATGCCGATTGTGGTCCTGCTTGACCGCGCGTCACCGAACAGCCGGATCCGTGGCCAGTTGGCGACTTCATGGCCACGGTCACGCCAGCTTTTCTATCAGCGCCCACTAACCCAGGTCGAACTGGTCAGCGGCATCCAGTCGGCGCTGCTGGCGCGAATGCGGCAGAGGGAAGTTCGCGATCATATCGAGCGCGAGATCGAACTTCGGCGCGAACTGAACCACCGGGTTAAAAATATCCTCGCCAGCGTGTTTTCGATCTTCGAAATGACACGCAACGGCGCGACGAGTGTGGAGGCGCTTGCAGACGATTTCGGTGCCCGCCTGACCGCACTGTCCAATGTGCATTCCGCCGTATTCGAAGCCAAGGGAGAAGCAATCTCGATTGCCGAGATCGCACAGCTCACGTTCGATCCCTATCGGCAGATGGGGATCAGCCGGATCGATGCCTCCGGCCCATCAGTCATGCTGACACGCGAAGCGGGAACGACACTCGCGCTTTGCCTGCATGAACTTACGACCAACGCGATCAAATATGGTGCGTTGTCTGTGCCGAAAGGCCGCGTTGCGTTCCATTGGGACATATTGCCGGACCTGGGTCCTGACTTGTTTATTTTGTGGCAGGAAACGGGCGGACCGCCTGTCGTTGCGCCATCGCGCTCAGGCTATGGCACGCGCTATTTACTTGCGGCCCTCGGTGGCCTGTTCGGTGCCAAGCCCGACATCATGTTCGCGACCGAGGGTCTTCGATGTAAGATTAACGGACCATTGGCGCGCGTCGCCTGCAACCCGGAGGCACCGGACAGCGTTTCGGGCTTATGACATCAGACACCATCGGCGTTCGCAAGCCACTGCGGATCTATTGCATCGAAGACAATCCCCTGATCGTGTTTCATATCGAACATCTGATTGAGGATGCAGGCCACGTTCTGGCGGGTTTTGGCGACAGCTTCTCCCAACTGAAGGCTGACGCTGCCGCGTCCGATATAGATGGCGCGCTTGTGGATATCGATCTGGCTGATGGACGCACCGGTCCCGATGCGGCTGCATGGCTCAAGGAACGTGGAATTCCGTCGATATTCGTAACCGGCCAGCAGGACATCGCGGAATTATATGCCGACCGCGTTGTCGGGGTGATCATCAAACCCATCGTTGCTGAGGATTTTGCGGATAAGATCCAGCGTTTGCAAGGGCAGACCTGATCCCCATTTTAGGTAGAAGTTGACTCTGTCCCGGCAATCTTGAGGTGGCTCCGCCCCAACGCATATGTCGACAGGAACCAACTTTTATCAAAGTGGTTAAACGGCGCAAGTAAGTGAGCGGAGTGGGAACGTGTCTCATAGCCCGGCAGAAACTCTGTCCCCTGTCTTGCCGACGGCGGTCGAAGACGCAGCCTCCAAGCTCCTTCGCGCCTGTTGCGACGCCCGATTAAAGATCGCGACTGCTGAAAGTTGCACTGGGGGCCTACTTGCCTCTCTGCTTACCGACGTGGAGAGTGCGAGCCACGCCTTCGAGCGTGGCTTCATTGTCTATAGCGAAGAAGCCAAATGTGAATTGCTTGGCATCGCGAAGGATCAGATTGATATGTGCGGTGCCGTCAGTCGTGACGTCGCTATTGCAATGGCGCAGGGCACCATCCGGCAGTCAGCCGCCGACATTTCGCTTGCGATCACCGGCTATGCGGGTCCAACTAATGACGGGGGAGAGGAGGGGCTTGTCCATTTCGCCTGTACCCGCAGAAGCAGAACGACAAGACATAGGGTCGAGCATTTCGGGGCCGTGGGCCGTGGACCCATTCGGATCGCAGCCGTAACGGTGGCTTTGGATATGATGATGGACGCCGTGCGTGACGGCTGATCGCTTTGTCTCGATCGATGGGCATGGATTGATCCGCCTTGCTGCCGCAACGCCGACTGCAAGCGTCGGCGATGTGGGGGCAAATTCTAATGCAATCCTAGACTTGGGGCGGAAAGCGGCGTCGGCAGGAGCCGACATCGTCCTGTTCCCAGAGCTCTGCCTGTCGTCCTACGCGATCGATGATCTGCATCTGCAGGATGCGCTGCTCGACCGCGTGGAAATAGAGATCGGCAAGCTGATTGAGGCGAGCCGGGGCTTACCTGTCCTGCTCGTTGGCGCTCCGGTTCGACGTACGGGGCGGCTCTATAATGCGGCCCTGGCCATCGGCCGGGGAAAGCTCCTGGGCGTCGTCCCGAAAAGCTACCTTCCCAATTATCGCGAATATTATGAGAAGCGCTGGTTTGCGTCCGGCGCTGGCTTGACTGATCTTGATATCGAGCTTGCCGGCTGCCAGGCGCCCTTCGGCACTGACCTCATCTTTTCCGCAAAGGAGAAGTCAGACTTCACCTTTCATATCGAGATTTGCGAGGATTACTGGTCGCCCCTGCCCCCCTCGACGATGGGCGCGCTGGCGGGCGCGTTGATCCTTTGTAATCTCTCGGCGTCGAACATCACCATCGGCAAATCGCGAGATCGGCATATGTTGTCAGCTTCTCAGTCGGCGCGATGCCTGGCTGCCTATGCCTATTCTGCGGCAGGCCCCGGAGAAAGCACGACGGACTTAGCCTGGGATGGTCAAGCAATGGTGCACGAACTGGGGGAATTGTCAGCAGAATCGAAGCGCTTCGGGGATGACCCGGAGCTTACGCTGGCCGATATCGATGTTCAGCGTCTGCGGCTCGAAAGGATGCGCAACGGAACCTTCAACGATACAGTCACGGCATGCGGCCACCCCGAACAGCGGTTCCGTTCCGTAAAGTTTTCGTGGGCAGCGCAGGGGGATCGTTCGGGCCTGTACCGCCCGCAACGGCGCTTTCCCTTTGTCCCTGCCGATGCGATGGCGCTGGATGCCGACTGCTACGAAGCCTTCAACATCCAGGTCGAAGGGTTGGTCACCCGTTTCCGGGCTATGTCGGGTAAGCACCTGATCATCGGCGTTTCGGGCGGACTCGATTCCACACATGCGCTGATCGTGGCGGCCAAGGCATGCGACCGGCTAGGTCTCCCGCGTTCGACGATCCTTGGTTTTACCATGCCGGGCTTTGCGACCGGTGAAGAAACCAGGTCCAATGCCTGGGCGCTGATGAGCGCGCTTGGCATAACGGCCACGGAGATCGATATCCGTCCCGCTGCGCACCAGATGCTGTCCGACATGAAGCATCCCTTCGCCGCTGGTGAGCCGCGATACGACATCACTTTCGAAAATGTGCAGGCGGGCCTGCGCACCGACTATCTGTTTCGGCTCGCCAACCACCGCGGCGGTTTCGTCATCGGCACCGGGGACCTGTCCGAATTGGCGCTGGGCTGGTGTACCTATGGTGTGGGCGACCAGATGAGTCATTACGCCGTCAATGGCGGGGTTCCCAAGACGCTTATCCAATATTTGATACGCTGGTGCGTGTCCACCGGACAATTCGATTCCGCCACGGACGCGATCCTGACTGCTATCCTCGGCACTGAAATATCGCCAGAGCTTGTCCCGGCCGATGCGAGCGGCGCACTGCAGAGCACGGAGAGCAAGGTTGGACCTTATGCCCTCAATGATTTCTTCCTTCACCATGTGGCGCGCGTCGGACTGCCGCCCTCCAAAGTGGCATTTCTGGCTTGGCAGGCCTGGCGCGACGCCGATGCGGGGGAATGGCCGCCCGGCTATCCTGACGATGCCAAAATCTCTTACGATCTAACATCGATCCGGCATTGGCTTGAAAATTTCCTGTTTCGCTTCTTCACGATCAGCCAGTTCAAGCGATCGGCAATCCCCAACGGGCCCAAAGTTTCATCCGGCGGGGCATTATCGCCGCGCGGAGACTGGCGAGCACCATCCGATGGAACCGCAGCAGTCTGGCTCGATGAACTGGCAGCAGCGTTCGCCGACGCTCCCGACCGCTCCGAGCCATGAAAGCGGATACAATTACGCGACGACACCAAATGTCCTTGGGATCGAGCGGGCCTAGCTTCCTGCTTCAGCATGAGCGCTGCTTAGGTCAGATTGGGTTGGATCGCTCGCGTTGAACTCAGTGGGCATTTGCGTGTTGAAATCTTGATCTCAACAAATCTGGACAGCGCACCATGGCCGACCCAAGACCGCCCCAACCAGAGCAACAGCAAGCGATGCCGGGGCTGACCAAGCCTATGGATCCACGCCCTGACCACGGCGAAACGAGCTATCAGGGATCGGGTAAGCTAAGCGGCAAGACGGCGATTATAACTGGTGGCGACAGCGGCATCGGGCGCGCCGTTGCAATCGCTTTCGCGCGAGAGGGTGCCGATATCCTTATTTCCTATCTCAATGAAGAAGAGGATGCCCGAGAAACGGCGAAGTGGATCGAAGAGGCTGGTCGCAAGGCGGTGCTGGTGCCTGGTGACATCAGCAATGCCGGCCACTGTCGATTGATTGTCGATCGCGCTCTGGAAGAGTTCGGCGGTGTGCATATCCTCGTCAACAACGCCGCCCATCAGGCGAGTTTCGAAAAGATCGGCGACATTTCGGACGAGGAATGGCAGCAGACATTCGCCACGAACATTCATGCGATGTTCTATCTTGTCAAAGCGGCGGAGCCGCACTTGGCCCCCGGGGCCTCGATCATCAATACGACGTCGATCAATGCCGATCAGCCCAATGCCCATCTCCTTGCCTATGCAACGACGAAGGGCGCTATCCAGAATTTCACGATGGGCCTTGCCCAGTTGCTGGCCGACAAGGAAATCCGGGTAAATTGCGTAGCGCCTGGACCGATCTGGACGCCGCTTATTCCTTCGACCATGCCGCCGGAGGCCGTGAAGAATTTCGGGAAAAATACCCCGTTCGGTCGCGCCGGCCAGCCTCGCGAGTTGGCTTCAGCCTATGTGATGCTTGCAAGCGATGAATCTAGTTATACGACGGGTGCTACGGTTGCTGTTACAGGCGGGCGGCCCTTCATCTGAAATTCATTACCAATGAGGAAGGGGGAGCCTCGCATACCGTTGATGCGGGGCGCGATTCTGACCCGGAAAGCCACTGAAGTGCCGGACGCAGCTGCGGCACGACAGGCTGCGTTCCGGTGCTGTAATTCACGATGACCCGGTTGTACTTTGGGATCGGCGTGACTATAGGTGGAAGTCACGAACGACACCGGGGCACGCCTTTTTACGATCCTGATGCTCTCGATCGATGCGCCTTCAACCAATTGGCGTGAATGTTCAGGCCAATTTCCCCAGGGCATGGCGATCAATGTCCGCCACCTAAAGTTCAGTCAGGGCCTGGAGTATCGTTAGGCCTTCGACTGTCTGCGCCGAGTTTCCCACCCCTTCTTCGCAGCGGCGGATCGATCTTCCTTGGTCTGGCTAGCTCCGCCGGCACGCCCGCCTTTGCTCGATGACGCGTGGTTCTCGGCCTTGCCTCGCCCCGAACCGGATTTCTTGCCACCGCCAGACTCCTTGTTCACCGTCGCCCATGCGCGGCGCTCAGCCTCATCTTTGGGAATGCCGCGATCCTCATACCCGTCCTCGATATGCTCGGCCTTGCGCTTTTGTTTGTCAGTATAACTCGACTTATCACCGCGGGGCATGGCTCCTCCTTCTTGCTGAACGCCGTGCGCAACTCATCCTTGGCCGTCTCCAGGATCTGTTGCTGCGTGGCGCTGAAATTGTCCCCCGCCCGATCGATATAGAATGTCGGCATGCTCATTGCAGATTGCAGAGGTGCGCCTTTACGATGATGCGCCGCTCTGCTCGGTCACATCTTGCGACCATGTATGTTTTAATCATCGCGTGTCTCCCAGCGCGTCAGTTGCTCAACTTCCCGGCTCTATGTTTACAGGCGGCGCGAGCGGATTGTGGTTCGACACAGGTTTAGGTTCAGCCTGTTCGTCATCGCCGCCTTTTTCAGATTTTGCGTCCGGAGGCGTGGGCGAGCCTCGTTCCGGTGGGGGCGTTCCCGCGCCTCCTTCCGCTGGCTCACTGGAGCGGGGATCGACACCATCATCATCGATCATGATTTGCCTCTTTTCTGCATTTCTTCTCCCGCCCGCGTGTCGTTTTCCTCACCGCGCCTCGTCATGGTGTCGGGATTGTAATCGGACGTAATGGCGCCACCGCTCACCGGGTCGCGCGTCGGCTCGCGATCCAGCGTATCGCTGGGCCGTCGCGCTGCGCCCTCTGGCTGATTTTCGGTGGAGATGTTGGGACGACGGGTTTTCGCGGTTGGAACGGATTGATCGCTATGCATTTCGTCTTCCATGGCACTCTCCTATCTTCATGCGCCTTTGGCACGTTGATCCTCTGGATAGTCTTCCGGCTTGACTTTCCCCACGGCTGGACGGTCGTTGACATCCTCTGGGCGCTGCCCACCCCGCGTACGGGGATCGGGACCTTTCTGTGGTAGAACGTCACCCAGGGGCCCCTGGCTCGGTGTTTTATCCATGGATGTTTCCGCCGCCTGTGACGGCGTGTTTGTCGGCTCGCTCATCGGTGATCTCCTACGGTCTGGTTTCTAGGAACCGCCTCAGCCCAATAAAGATGACATGGCGGGATGTTGCGCCATTCAAAGGCAGAGTGGATCGGGCCGATATATGTTTCGAGCAGCGGCTCGATGGTCCGGCGCATTTGATAGGCGCAAAACATGCCGTTTGATGTGAGAACGGCGCGACTGGCGCGCATCGTGCAGTCGGCTTCGTATCGCTCGAGCGTGGAGAATGGCAGGCCAGAGAGTATGCCATCGGCAGAGGGCAGGCCGCGTTCTCTCAGGACGGCAGCGACATTCGCCGCAGATTCACAGACGGCTTCGAACCGAGGATCGTCGATCGATGCTCTGAGATGATTGACGAAGGCCTCACTCGTGTCCAGCGCAAGAAGGACTGCGCTGGGAGGCAAGCGTGCCAGCACTGCTCTTGTAAACGCCCCCGTTCCCGGTCCAAATTCGACGAATAGCTGGATCCGCTGCCAGTCGATTGGTTCAAGCATTCGATTCACGAGCCAGTGGCTTGCTGGAAAGGCCGATCCAACCATTGTCGGACACTCGATGAATGTCTTCATTGTCAGGCGGAGGGAAGGGCTCTGAACACTCCTAGGAATAGCGGTGGCCTTGGAAATGGCACGATCCGCAATCCCATCGGCACGCGCTTTGATCACCGTGTCCCTCCTTGCCGGTTAAATAAGACAGGGTTGACAACCAGACCGTCCACAAGCGGTTCCGTTGATTATGTTTGGGATCAAGAGGCTTTAACCTGGTTAAGTCACTTTATGCCGATAGGTGCCATCGACAAGCCGTCGTTAGCGACCGGCTACCAACATACGAACTCGATCCCTAAGACCGTGCGGGTCAAACGGTTTGGCGATAACGCCCACAATGCCGGGACGTTCATAGGCTTCAACCTCATGAGGTCGAACTCCAGCGGTGATGATGGCCGTGCGCAAGCCAGACAATTGGGGCAATTGCCGTAATTTTTCGTGTAACTCGATGCCTGTCATGGAGGGCAGCCGCATGTTAAGGAGGGCGAAATCAAATGAGTGGCCGCTTCTTTCGATATCTTTCAGGGCTTCAACACCGCTGGCATAGGTGGTGAGGGAGAAGTCACAATCCCGCCCTAAAGCTAGCGCGACGATCGTGCAGATGTCGGGTTCGTCCTCCACGAATAGCAATTTCAGTTGCGGAGCCATGCTCCCCTCCACTTTTGCAAAGTGATATTTTTCGGATAACTGTCGAAACCCTCACCGCACAAAAAAGGTTCGTTGGATAGAAATGCTCAGCTGAGCCATATTCGAAAGAGCTAGTGCTGCCCCGCGAGCGCGCAACCCGAGGCCGTGCATCTCTTCGGCGCGAGACGCGTTGCTGAGAGGAGGTAGTCGCTATGCTTGAGAATGATCTCCCCACCACGTTGACGCGATTGGGCGTTGCAACAGTCCTCGGTCTGGCACTCGGCTTTGAACGTGAGCGAAGCGGCCATGATGCGGGTTTGCGAACCCACGGTCTCGTCGCGCTCAGTTCGGCGATGCTAACCGTTTCCGCGCTCGAAATGGTTGAACAGCACAATGAAGGAGACCCCGTCAGGGTCGTGCAAGGTCTGGCACAGGCGATTGGTTTCATCGCAGGCGGCCTTATCTTCGTGCGCGGCGGTGACGTTCGAAACATGACGACGGCTGCCAGCCTTTGGATGGCCGCCGCAGTAGGGATCACGGCAGGAGCGGGACAATATGTTCTGGTGTTTGCCGGAACAGTCTTGGCACTTTTTCTCCTGTTTGCTGCTTTCCTGTTCGAACGCTTCATGCCGCGGTCCCATAGACAGGAAAGCAATGGCACTTCGGAGGATATTCGGATGCCGAACCGGCGGGGCTCGCCAGATCAATAGGATCAAGAAATTTATAAGGGTTGAGGAAAGCGGTATCGCTCCGGTGAGGCTTACGATTACTCATAAGTTTCGAGCCCCACCCCAATCTGGGCGTCGGCAAGTCGACGTAGGCCGCGCCAGACGACGGTGTTACCCGGGGCGGGTCTGAAGTTCTTGCGAGATAACCGCCGAGACGGGCCAGTTTGGTGAGATAGAGCTGGATCATGCCCCTTTTGCTCGGCGATTTCCGCTATCGGCAACAAGACGATCAAGGATGTTGATTTCTGATGTGGTGAACGCGATTGCCGGACTGGCGTCTGGTGCTGCACAAGCCATCATGGTCATCCATAATACACGCCAGCTGACGGTGCAGAAGAGCGCAACTAGGTTGGCAAGCCGATCGGCGTGCGCAGCCTGGCGTCTTCGGCACGGCATCCAGACTTCAGGACCTTGTGGAAGACTTCGATCTTCCACCGCATGGCGTACCAACGGATTTTCTCGATCGCCTCTTCCAGACTGCTGACCTTCAGATCGGTAACCAGCTTCCACCGGACCGGCTTTCGACCCGGCGGAGTGCCGACTTCCGAAGCATGGATCACTGTCAGATCGAGTGCCGGGTACCGCTTCTGCTTCCCGATCAGCGGGCGCACGAGAATCCGTTTATACTGGATGTCGAGGGTTACCTGTTCGACCGTATCGTTATCGCCTCTGACTTCGATGCTGTGCGTACCGGCGCTCGGCTCTTCGCGCATTTCGCGCTTTACGGTGTGATCGCCGTTGCCTGCTAATCGGTCAACGACGGTGCGGACGACGAAGTGCGTTCCCAGGTCCTTGGCGAGGCAATAGTGTTCGTAGATGTCGCTTTCCCGGAATATCGGTCGATGGGCATCGGGATACCGGCGTGCGACATATTGGCCGATCTTGAGGGGATGCTGTTGTGATCGGGGATACGGAAATGCAGCGGTTATGCTGATGGGGGACGCAACTGGATCGAGCGGCGCGCCGCAAACCCGCGACTATTTTGCCGAGATGTATGTTGCCGGCATACTCGCCGATGCCGGTTGGGACATCTATTTCCCACGCCGCGACAAGGGGTTCGACATGATCGTCAGCCGACCGGCCGGCGCATCGACGATAGTCCGCCCGGTTCAGGTAAAGGGCAAATATTCAACCGACGAAAAGACCGACAAGGCGAGATACGGCTATGTCGGGCGCGTCACCGCCTTCCACAATGACATGATCCTGGCCATTCCCTATTTCACCTCGCAAAGCCTCGGTGCCCCGATGCTGATCGCGTGGATGCCGCGCGGAGAGATCAAGCAGCACAGCAAGGGCTGGCGGTGCGAACCTGCCAGGTTTGTGGGGGGCGTTCCCGAGGCACGGCCCGGTTTCGCCCATTTTTTCGGGGCGGCGGGAATGAGCGCGTTTAAGGCGTAGGTCGGGGTTTCCATTATTTAGACCGCTTGGTCGTGGACGATTTCAAGGGGTATGAGCGTCTCCCTGTCGGGGACCGGGCTCTGCTCCGCGTGCCGCTCCATCGAGCCGTCTGCGCCGTCTCGCCCCGTCGGGCTGCGATCCCTGACGCACTGCGGTCATCGCGCTGCGCGCGATGGTGCCGGTTTGAGCCGGCCAGTCCAAAGCGCTGTGGGCGCCGCTGCCCTCTAGGCCCGTCGCGGCGGGCCGCAAGCCGGCCTACGGCGCAGCTCCTCCACTTCGTTCCGGTCCTGACAGATGCCGCCCGCCTCTGGAGCCGGGCCTTGCCGGTTCGCTCTTGCCGCCCACCCCGCTTCGGCCGGGCCGGTGGTGTTAGTCAAGAGAAGGAACCACGTCATGGAACTCAAGCATATCGACATCGCCAATCTTGCCGTCTCGACCGCCAATATGCGGGGCGTGAAGAAGGCGCCCGACCTCGCCAATATCCTGCCCTCCGTCCGGGCGAGGGGGATTCTCGTGCCGCTGATCGTGCGGCAGAACGGCACCCCTGAAACCTATGAGATCGTCGCGGGCAAGCGGCGCTATCATGCCGCCCTTGTCGTCGCTGAGGAAAATGGCGGGATCGATCCGCTTCCCTGCGCCGTCATCGCGGCGGGGGATGACGCCGCCGCGCTCGAAGCCTCGCTCATCGAGAATATCGCGAGGTTGGACCCCGATGAGGTGACTCGCTGGGAAACCTTCACCCGCCTCGTCAAGGAAGGGCGGACGCCGGAGGATATTTCCAACACCTTTGGGCTTACGGCCTTGCAGGTGAAACGGACCCTCGCGCTCGGCAACCTTCTGCCGCGCATCCGGGGACTCTATCGCGCCGAGAAGATCGACGCGACCACGGTGCGGCATCTGACCCTTGCCTCGAAGCCGCAGCAGAAGGCATGGCTCGCCCTGCTCGATGATGAGGACGCCTATGTCCCTGTCGGTCACCGTCTCAAGGAATGGCTGTTCGGCGGGGCCAGCATTCCGACCAGCGCGGCGATCTTCCCGCTCGAAGCCTATAGGGGCGAGATCGTAGCGGACCTGTTCGGGGAGGATAGTTTCTTCGCCAGCGCCGACCAGTTCTGGGAAGCGCAGAACGTCGCGATCGAGGCCAGGGCGGACAGCTATCGGGACGCTGGCTGGGCCGATGTCATCACTCTTGAGCCGGGGGCCTATTTCCATGGCTGGGAACATGAGCATTGCCCCAAGAAGAAGGGCGGACGGGTCTATATCAGCATCGACCAACGCGGCAGCGTCAGCTTCCATGAAGGCTATGTCACCACCAAGGAAGCGCGCAAGATCGAGAAAGGGGAGAGCATCGAGCGTCCGGCGCGTCCGGAACTCAGCGCCCCGCTCACCGAATATCTGAACCTCCATCGTCATGCGGCGGTGGCGGCGAAGGTCGCGGAAACTCCTGCCGTCGCGCTGCGGTTGATGGTCGCCCATGCGATCTGTGGTTCCACTTTGTGGCGGGTCGAGCGCCAGTCGCAAAAGAGCCGGAACGATGCGACCAGCGAAAGCGTCGAAAGCTGCCTCTCGGAAGGTTCGACCGATTTCTTTCGGCGCGAAGCGCTGGCGATGCTGGCGCTGGACGAGGACGAACCCAGTCTTGTCGGCTGCGATGCGGACATCGTGCCTCTCTTCGCAAGGCTCATGACGCTGCCCGACAAGGACGTTCTTGCCGTGCTTGCGGTGGTGATGGCCGAGTCGCTCCAGTCGGGAACCATGCTGATCGAACTGCTGGGCAGTCAGCTGGAGGTCGATATGGCGCAGGTCTGGGAGGCCGACGATGCCTTTATCGAACTGCTACGCGACAAGGCGCTTGTCGGTCATCTTCTTGCCGATGTGGCCGGGGCCGAGGTGGCGGCGTCGAACGCCAAGGAAAGTGGCAAGGTCCAGCGCGGGATCATCTTCAACTGCCTCCATGGCCAGATGGGGTGGGAGAAGCGCGAGGGCTGGGTGCCACGCTGGATGAGCTTCCCGCCGAGCGCTTATACCAGCCGGGGCGGGGTCGCGCCGGTCGATCAATGGGTGGCGCTGGAAGCGGCTCTGGCCCCGGCACCCGATCAGCCCGAAGGGCAGGCGACGCTCGATATGATCGAACCCGCCGACGCGTCTGCTGAAGCGGCGAGCGATCCCGTGTCGGACGAGGCCGAAGGGCCGGAGCAACTGGCCGCCTGATCACCACAGGGCAGGTGGCGGTCCGTTCCGCCGCCTGCCCTTTTTGCATGAAAGGAACCGTCTCATGGCTGCCCGCAGGCCCGAAGGCTGCATGGCCGACCGCTTCCGCATCGGCCTCGCCACCCTCAACTATCTCCCCCGCATCACCTATTATCTCCACGTGAAGGACGACTTCACCTTCCCCGAAATCGCCTTCCGTCTTGGCTGCTCGGTCTGGGACGTCGAGGAACATTTCGCTGCCGCGCTCGCCCATCTCGACGAAGCCGTGCATCGCGGGGGCTGATGCAGGGAGGAAATCGCGCCGGGCGGCTCGGCCGCCCGGCGGTGTTTGAGCAGGTGCATCCCGCGACGGTTTTTCCCTGATGCGCCGCTTCGTCCATTCCAATGCCTTGATCAGCGAATGCGGAGCGCTGCGGGTCGCAGCGCGAAGAGGTCGGGCGGCCACCGCGCCCGGGCGCGGTGATGTTAGCCGGTTGGTTTGGTCGGCCTCCGGGGAGGCGGGGGTGGGCGTCGCTGCCCTATAGGCCCACCGCGGCGAGCCGCAAGTCGGGGCTTAAGCCCCAACTCCTCCACTGCGTTGCGGCCCTGCGGGTGCCGCCCGCCTCTGACGGCGGGCCTGTCGGTTCGCTCCTGCCGCCCACCCCCGCCGTTCCGGCGGCCGGTGCGATGCGAAGGGAGTAAGAACGATGAGTTATCAGGATCAGCCGCAGCGCTTTGGTTCCACCCTCTACGCCGAAGTGACGGAGCGCATCATTGCCGAACTGGAGGCGGGAACCCTGCCATGGGTCAAGCCTTGGGATGATGGCAAGGCAGCGCTTGGCCTGCCGCGCAACGCCGGAACCGGACGGCGCTATTCAGGCATAAACATACTCATTCTCTGGAGCACCCTTTTCGAGCGGGGCTATCAGTCGCAGGGCTGGCTTACCTATCGGCAGGCGGTCGCGCTTGGCGGGCACGTCCGCAAGGGCGAGCAGGGCACGACCGTCTGCTATGCCGACAAATTCACGCCCAAGGCCAAGGACGGCGACCCGATACGGGACGGCGACGAGGGCCGGCAGGTCGCTTTCCTGAAGCGCTTCACGGTCTTCAATCTGGACCAGATCGAGGGGGTGGATTTGGAACCCGCCCGGATCAGCACCACGCATAATGCGGCAGTCCTGATCCCCCGCGCGCAAGCGTTGATCGATGCGACCGGTGCGGAAATCCGCATCGGCGGGAGCGACGCCTATTATGCCCCGGCCACCGACCACATCTGCGTTCCTCCGCCCGAAGTCTATTATGAACCCATCAACTGGTATCGGACGGTCCTCCATGAACTGACCCATTTTTCTGGTCATCGCTCGCGCCTCGACCGCCTGCCCAAGACCGGATTCGGCACCCCCGATTATGGCCGCGAGGAACTGATCGCGGAAATGGGGAGCGCCTTCCTTTGCGCCGAATTGGGGATCGTGCCGACCGTCCGCCATAGCGACTATCTGGGATCGTGGCTTTCCGTCCTTCGCGAGGATGCCCGCGCCATTTTCCGCGCCGCCAGTCAGGCGAGCAAGGCCGCCGACTTTCTTCTGGGCTTCCTGCCCCCGGCGCAATCGGGCGAGGAAGCGATGACCATCGAAGGGAGGTCCTCCTCAGACGCGTGGCTGGGGAGGACGGCATGATCCTCGTTGAACCCCAGCATATCGCGGCCCTTCAGGCGAACACCGCCGCGCGCCGTGCCGCGCAGGAGAAGGGCGAAAGGGAGCCGGACCCGGTGCCAGTGGTCAAATTCTTCAATCCCGTGGGCGCGGCGACATGGCTTGTAACCGAGCTTTGCGAGGGTGGCGACGCCATGTTCGGGCTCGCTGACCTTGGCTTTGGCTGTCCTGAACTGGGCTATTTCAGCCTCACGGAGATCACGGCCCTTCGCCTTCCCTTTGGGCTTCGGATCGAGCGGGACATCGGCTTTAGCGGACTTGTTCCGCTGTCCCTTTGGGCGGACGCGGCGCGGGTCGCAGGTTCCATCATCCAGGCCCAACCCCTCATCTGGGCCATCGCCGGGAACCTCCCCGACGAACCCGAAAGCGGCAAGGCCATAGACTGAACACGACACGGAGGCGGGATCGCACCGGGCAATCCCGCCTCCAACATGGGGGATGATATGACCGACAATTCCATCAGCACGGGGCACACTGACGGCAAAATGCTATCAGCAATAAGGGCGCGGTTCGAGGAGGTCGCCGCCGCCGCGAATAGCCGCTGGGGCCAGTCCTATGAATTTTATCTCCGGCTTTGCAGCCGAACCGCTTCTTGCTGCGGTCGGTACCACGCTGCGGGATAAGGCGCTGCGGATCGCCGCCGAGTTCGGTTACGGCGATGGCGAGGAAGAGCCGGACTAGGAGCCGGGCGTCTGCACGCTGACCAGCATTGACGACTGTTGCTGTCCTTGTGGGTGACATCCCTGAGGGGGGAGCCTTTCCGCCTCGCTCGCATGTCATGCGGACCGGCCGGTCCGCACGGCGCTACGCCTCGGCGGGGGGGATTATTCGACGCTTTCCGAGACGCTCATCGAGCGGATCGTCCACACCGTACCGGGAAGGCTGGTCGATGAAATCTGAAGGTCAGGAGGGGTCGCGCGCCCCTCCGGCTTTTCGCTTGTTCAGGGGCTGGGCCATGGGGACATTGAGCCCCCATGGCCATTCTTCCAAGAGGCCCGCGCCTTCCGGCTCGAAGCCTGCGCAGCGCGCGAACGCGCTGCGAGGAGGGGACGCACGCCGGGGGCGTTTTGTAATGCACCGTACGCACGGGTGCTGCCCATAAAGTGGCTTAGTTTCAACGGCTTATGGCATTTCTTAGAAAGCCGTTGGGACACATTTTGCGTCCTGGGGAACAATTTGGCAAGCGGAATTTGCTCTTCCTGTTCCGGGGCGGCCGAGCAACTTTGAACGGCTAACTTGGCCAGGCGTGTTTAAAATACGGATGTCAGGCACTACGCGATCGCCAACTGGTAGCGCGTCGATTTGAGCATGCCCGATTGTGTCAGCGCGCCCATTGCGACGAGTTCTTGCAAGTCGCGAGTGGCGGTCGCACGCGAGGTGCCGGTGATCGTGATGTAGTTGGCGGCGCTGAGTCCGCCCGTGAAGCCATCGATCCCTTCCCTGAACATGCGGGCAATGACCCGGGCTTGCCGCTCATTCATCTGATTGCGGAAAAGGTCGTAGAATTTGACCTTCGCGAGGAGGAAGTCGATCAGCGCGAGACTGTGTTCCTGAGCGTCCAGTACCGTCTGTGCAAAGTAGGTTAGCCACCCGGTGATCTCGTTTCGCTTGTTGGCTGCCTCCAAAGCGTTGTAGTACGCGGAGCGGCTGCGCTGTATCACCTGCGACAGGGCAATCAGGCTCGGCTGGCCGATAGCTTGGGAGAGAGCCTTTTCTGCAAGTGCGCGAGCGATGCGTCCATTGCCGTCCTCGAAGGGATGGACCGAAACGAAGTAGAGATGGGCGATCCCTGCGCGGGTCAGGGCGGGCAAGGGGTTCGATCCCCCTGTGCTTGAACTGGTGAACCAATCAAGGAAGCCTTGCATTTCTTCCGGCACATCTTTTGAGGGGGGCGCCTCGAAGTGAACCGTCGGCTTGTGAACAAACCCGGAGACGACCTGCATCGCATCCTCGTGATCACGATAGCGGCCGACGGCATCGATATCGCGGCGTCCACTGACGACCATTTCGTGCCACGCGAAGAGAGTTTCGTTCGTTAGCGGATCGGCAAAGTTGCGGTAAAGGGCGATCATCATTTCGGCGATACCACGTTCAGCAGGAGGAATTCTGCGATCACTGGTTTCGAGACCGAATTCGCGGCGTAACGAACTTTGCACGCTGTCACGATTGAGCAGTTCGCCTTCGATCTCCGAGGTCTTGAGCGCCTCACCGGTCATTATGTCAATGGTGACAGCCGCACGGTCATCCTCAGTCAGGTGCTTGACTGAACCGATAAGGATGCCGGATTGTTGCAGAAATTGGCCTTCAAGCGTCGCCAGGCGCGCGCTTTCCCAGCGAAATTTCGGCCAGTCCGGTTGCTGCCAGTTCCATTTCATGAGGTATAAATTCCAATTTATCACTCACCATATGGAGAATAGTGATGCATAAATCCAGTAGTTATGCATCATGCTGGCTAACGTACGCCGCAATGTTTGGCAGCTGCTCTGCCTTGGATTGGGACCTTCCGGCCCCGCTGCGGAACGTCCGCCCTGGGTAAGCCGACCTTCGCTCCGGGGCTGCGCTACGTCGGCTCAACGTCTCGCCCTGGGACTTTCGCGACTGTCGGGTTCTGGGGAACGATCGGAGAAATCCGGACACTCGCGGCGGTACGCGGCGATGACCGTTGCCGCCGACATAGTAGCCGTAGCGAGAAGCTTTTGGTCCCTCGAAGCTGTTCTTCCGTTCATCGTCTAACTATGGGGAGCGGCTTTTAATGGGAGTAAGATGGCAGCCGGGGATGGCTCAGATCTCGCTTGCAAGCGGCCCGATATTTGATGATTAGATCAGATCATGCTGATCAAAAAAATCACAATCGAAAACGTTCGCAGCTTCCTGGACCGCCGCGAAATGTCGTTCGACGGGCCGATTTCCATCATCATCGGCCCAAACGGGGGCGGGAAAACCAACCTTCTTGATGTCGTGAATACGATGCTCAGACGGTATTTGTTTGCGACGCGGTACTTCACTCAGACGCATGATGCTGAACAGCAGGTCCAGTGGGAGCTGCGCTACAATGACCAGCTGAACCAGATGCGGCTTGAAAAGCACAGCTCCGGCCGTTCGCGCCCGCAGTTCGTCGCCATCGAAATCGAGGTGTCGCAGAACGATCTCGACAATATGCGCCTCATTCAGAATGACGCCGAGGAGCTGAGAGCAGCATCGAAAAAGCGGTTTGTCCATAACCCGTGGGACGGCGTGGCTGCTTGGCAAATCGACGATATTCCCGCTGGTCAGAGGCTCACCTATGTGTGGCAAGATGGGGCTTTTCAGGCTCCAATCACACAGCAGGCGAGCCATTTTCTCCAGTATCTGCAAGTGTTTGAACTCGACAACGACGTGCGCGCCGAACTTGGGAAAGACGCACTCAAACTTTCAATGATTTATTTGCCAGTGAACCGATCGGCCAGCGGATTTCAGGGTTCTATCGGTCTGGCAGGATACAACGATTACGAGCAAAAGCGATCTCTGGATGCGATAAGCTCCCGCAACGCGGGCAACATCATATCACTTGCGATCGGGCGTCTGGCGAGAAAATACCGCCTGCTTCAGGAGGATGACAATACCAGCGCAAAGGAGAAATTCCGTTCCGATGAAAATTTGAAGGAGCTTTCAAAGGCCCTGAAGGAGATAGGTTATGATTGGGAGCTGACCTGCACGGACGCCATGAACAACACCTATGATGTCACCCTTAAGAAGCAGGGAACATCATTTCTGGTGAGTGCAGCATCTTCAGGTGAGAAGGAACTCCTGACTTATCTTTTTGCGATATATGCCCTCAATGTTCGTGATGCCCTGATAATCGTGGATGAGCCTGAACTTCATTTGCATCCTCGCTGGCAGCACACGCTTTTTGGATTGTTTGAGCGGCTGGCGATAAGCACTGGCAACCAGTTTGTTCTTGCCACCCATTCTCCGACCTTCATATCACCAGCGTCGATCCAGTATGTATCACGCGTTTATATAGAGGATCAGAAAAGTAACATTCTTCGCTTGAATTCCTCAGGCCTGCCTAATGCAAAACATCTTTTCAATGTCGTAAACAGCCAGAACAATGAACGCATATTCTTCACAGATAAAGTTGTTCTCGTTGAAGGCCTTTCCGATCAGATTTTTTTTGAGAAAGTTCTCAACATCGTCGCGAAGCAGGCGGGCGTAATTCGCGATTCCTCTCTTGAAATTGTCAGCGTCGGAGGAAAGGGATTATTCCCGGCTTACAGGCAGCTTCTAGACGCATGCCATGTTGGGTCCGCAATTGTTGCCGATCTAGACTATGTTGAACAGATAGGAACAGGAGAAGTGAAGAGTCTTTTCCGCCTGAATGCCACAGAAATCAAAGATGACGTCGTCAACAATGTTAAGAGCCTTGATGGCGATGCTCTGGTGGCGCGTATAGACGAAGCCATGGAAAGTGGAGCATGGGGCGACGCCATGGAGGTGTGGGAATACATCAAATCCCGCCGCAGACTTCTGCCACCAGAGCTGAAAGTCGAAGACAAAGAGACGCTACACAAGTTCCTTGCAGATTCGTGGAACAACGGCATCTTCGTACTCAGCAGAGGGGCGCTTGAAGATTACCTTCCCGCAGGGTTTAAGGGCAAGGACCTGGAAAAGTTGATTGCGTTCGTAGAATCTGAGGATTTTTGGAACAATCTGCCCAGTGACAGTCGCGGAGAGATAGAAGCTATCGCGAGAACGTTGCTGCAAATTCCACCTCCGGAGGCATCTGCGGACGTTATCGCCGAGGCGGCAGAATAAACCATCTTAGGGCGGTGCCCCCGGCGTCCCTTCAAGAGTCTTCCGTCCACCTTCATTCGACTGGGTGCACAGCGGGCGGTTCTCCACGAATGCTCTTTCCGACTATGACAAGCTTGCCCCGCTTGTGCATTACCTTCCCAACTTTTTTAGGGGGTAGTAGTCGGTGTGGCGCAGGTGGTCGCAGCCCGGCGCTGATTTCCTTCGTCACCACATCGCCTCGACTAGCTGTGCGTGACCGTGCGGCTAGTCTGCGAGGGGACTGTAGCACCGCGCTGCGGCAGAATGAAAGGGGGGCGGTTCCGTGATGGACGGTCAAAACAGGAAAAAGCAACGGACGGCCGCCGAACCTTGGGCGATGGATGGACTGCAACAAGATTTTGAAAAGATCATTCGGCAGACCTTTGAGGAAGGCAAGAGTTTAACCGAGAGGCAGATTGAACGTATCGCATCGGGAACGGTGAAGTCGGCAGGTAGGCTCTACTACCGATCGCTTATTGAAAGCGCGCCGGCGATGCTGGCGGAACGACGCGAGCAGCAAGCCGGCTTTGAAGCACGCAACCTGCGTCGGTGGCGAAAGGCGTTCGACCTACTGGAGACAATATGGGTCTGCTGCGAAGAATTGGGCAGCGCGTTCAATGGCCATCATCGCGCCGAGGCTGTCGAGGAGCAAGACCATGTTTTCGAGGCGATGACATATCTTCATGCGAAAGCACTTCTCGTTACGTCTGAAATAATCTGTCTACTAAGGGGAGGCTTTGCCGATGGTGCGCTCACGCGCTGGCGCACCCTTTACGAGAACAATGTCATTGCAACCTTGATCCGGCAAGAGGGGCAGGAACTTGCGTTAAGATACGTGGCCCATTCGCGTGTACAAGCATGGCTACGGGCGGGAGCCGAGCCAGGTGATCAGCCGGACGAGAACGTCGAACTCCAAGAGCAAGCCGAATTTGCCATCTCAACTTTTGGGGAGGAGATGAAACTTCGACACGGCTGGGCTTCAAAATTGGTTTCCAAGAAAAAGCCAACGTTCAAGGACATTGCTACAAAGTGCGGCCATGATACCGGGGGCGGCGTGTATGAATACGCGTCTCAGCACATCCACTTCAACCATCGAATGTTTGATGAACTACTAGCCACGTGCGAGTCAGAGCAAAATGTGTTGCTTGTGGGACCGAGCAATTCGGGGATGGTTGGGCCTCTCGCAGTTACCGCAATTAGTGTGGTCGAAGCCACCTTTCTGCTGTTGCTACACAAACCGAATCTTGACCGGCTCGCGTTGCTGGACTCGGTGTGGCGCATGGCCAAACGCATGGACAAGCTCGCAGGCGGCCTTGAGAAGCGCACCTTCGAAACGGCAAAGAAGCGCAGGGAAGCTGTCGGCTACCGGCGCCTCTAGGCGGGGCGATCTAATGAACTTAACGGCGGCAATGTTGAGGTACCGGAAAATGATGCCGTCTGACAAGGAATCGCCTATATTCGTTCCATGTCGATAACGAGAAACAATCACTATGTACCGCAGTGGTACCAGGAGGGCTTCATCGAGGCGGGGAGCAACGAGCTTCAGTATCTCAATCTGTGCCCTGACAAGATCCACCTGCCCGGCGGGCGGGTCAAAACCCACCATTCCCTGAAGAAGCGGCCGACTTCGACGGCATTCTGCCAGGAGGACCTGTATTCGACGTTCTTCGGTACTGACGTAAACGACGAGATCGAACGGAAGCTGTTCGGCGCGATCGACACGTCCGGTTCGAAGGCTGTCCGCGCCTTCGCAGGGGAGAGCGTCGAAGAGTGGATGGTCCACTTCGAAGCGTTCTTCAGTTTCCTTGACGCCCAGAAGATCCGAACGCCGAAGGGGTTGGACTGGCTGCGCGAAAGTTACCCCACTCTTTCTCAAAACGACCTGATGTTCGAGATGCAGGGCATTCGCATGATGCACTGCACGATCTGGACGGAAGCTGTTCGGGAGATCGTCTCAGCCGAAGATGCCGGGGTGAAGTTCCTCGTTACCGACCACCCCATCACGATTTACAATCATGCGTTGCCGCCCAACCACAAGCTGTGCGCGTATCCAAACGACCCGGCTATCGCGCTAAAGGCGAGCCAGACGATTTTTCCGCTCAATCAAAATTTCTGCCTTATCCTCACCAATCTTGAATATGCGCAGGAGCCGGGATGCAATCCGGTTGAAAAGCGGACATTCGCCCGGAATTTCCGATCGTCTATGGTCCGGACTGATAAGATCATCCGATCCCGCAAGCTAACAGACACAGGGGTCTCTGAGATCAATTTCATCCTAAAGGCCCGCGCGAAACGTTACGTCGCCGCTGGACGTGAGGAATGGCTTTACCCGGAGAAGGCCATCACCGGGAAATGGGCCGATCTGCGCGAAACCCTCCTGCCAAAGGACGGCCTCTATGAATTTGGCGGTGAGATGTACGCGGGGTTCGAGGATGGAAACGTACTCTATCAGGACGCCTTCGGCCGCAGGGAGAAACCCGCCGAATATCTTTATAAGAATCCCACCGGCGACACATTGCCGCCCAAACAATCTTGCGGCTGTGGTTCGGGCCGACGGTTTCGTGATTGTTGCCGAGCGATTTCCATCGCGCTTCGCCCCACCTGGCATGAGATGAGCATCCGCGAGCGCAACATAGCGTTGTACCGGATGGTTGCTCATACGCTCGATTTCCAGAACAAGGATTGGACGCAGATCAGGCGCGAACTGAACGACGAGCAGATCAAGAGCGTATATGAATTCTATCAGGTGTTGTGGCCGTTAGAGACCGATCTACTGAAGCTGCTGCCGAAACCGGATGGTCGGTCGCGCGCCGTTTACACGGGATACTTGCACCCAGAATCTATCGTTGAGTTTGCAACAGCGTCACCGCTTTATTTCGGCGAGTTGGTCGTGCAATCACCGTTCATCCACGCCGGCGTCGTCGCCAAAGAATACAACCCAGTCGAGAACCCAAAGGCGTTTCGCAACGAATTTCTCCGATCGGTGCTGTTCTTTATGACGATCATGCCGCTCGTTGAAATCGGTTTGGTTAACCTGATCCCCGACCCTTGCGACTTTGATTACCATCTCCGGCAGCAGATGATGCGGATGGCTGAGGCGCGTGCGCCTTGGATCGAAGCGCATATGGACAAGGAAGTTCGGCTGAAGGAAATCCTCGAGGCAGATTACAAACGAACGATGATGACCCTACCACCGGACGCCCTCCGCTCGATGATCAAACAGAGCTCGCCCGATATCGATGAAGACATGCGCGAGCAGGTTCTCGCCTACATGATCCGTAACCGCGAGAACGATCCTCTCGCGGTGATCCAAGACGACAGCCTCTTCGACGGTGGTGATGGCGGTCAATTTACTTTGATGAAACTTGCGCCGAATTTCGAACTGGCGATGTATCTCGCCCAAGCAACTGGCGCTTTCATTGTGACTGACTCGCCCACGCGGTGGGCGGAATTGCGGATGGCTGTGCAACGAGCGCCGTCAGGACCGTCAGTGACGCTGGATGCCCTCCGCAAAACTCTAACGGACAAAGAGATACATTTCCCCGGAGACGTGCGGGACATCATGACCACAGAGATCGAGGGCAGGCTGCTGGATTTCCCGCCGCTCATGAGCGATATCGCGAAGTATCTACGCGGGATCAGCCGGCACGGGATCAAGGCGAACGTCGAGGAAAATTTATCGGCGCGATTTGCTCGAGCCAATAACAGCGCAGAACAGCTCATTGCCAAGGGTGAACTGCCTTTTTATCGCGGGAGAGTGTCGGGCCTGTTCCCAACGCATGGCATTCAGCACAACCATGTCAATCGGCTCCTGCTCATGTCGAGTTCCGAGCATCACACACCTAAGGTTCCGATGGCTTTTTTCATCGAGCGCCCGGCAAGCCAATCGAAACATGACGGATCGGCCATTCTTGCTGTTCATCGGCCGAAGTCGAAGCCCTGATCGAGTTGTGCTCGGCAACGTAAGACATTTTGCTCTAGCTCATGGACAAGAACCTACACAGGCCCTCGCCCAGTCTACGTCGGAAGCAGAGCCGCGCATTTACACCGAAGGGTGCCGATCCGAATGTCCTGTTTGGTATGCCTTCTTTCTGAAGCTGTCTGGCCGCTGACGGCCCGTCCCGCGTGCCCAAGATCCAAAAGCGGCCTTTCCGCACCTGGCAATCAAAAATTGGCCGGTGAAAGGCGACAAAGGGTCGCTGCTGAGCGCCTGGTTTTTTTCCGCTCCGACATCTAGATTGACTTCTCGCGAACCGTTATCCACGGCATCATCATAGCTCTTGCCCTTCTGGGCTGGCGTTCAAGCCGAGGAGTTCATTTTGATCTTTTCCAGGCGCGCGCTTCAAAGGATGCTGGATCAGCTACGGCCGGTCATGACGTCCAAAGCTCATACCCAACTCGTCAGAAGGCTTAACGAGCCAGGTCCGGGGCGCTTGCCCGCGGTCTGGGAGGCCACCATTATGGGCCAGCTTGTGACCATGGGCACACTGGCCGTCGAGGCCAAGCTTCGGAGCGGTAAGCGCCCTGATATCCAATTCGCGACACACGACGGCTTCGCTTTTACAGCCGATATAACGACCATATCCGACAGAGGCGTAGACCAGCGAAATCCCATCGATCATTTCGGTAGGATCATTGAGGAGGAAAAGGCCGCCCTCGGCCTGCCTGTCGGTGGAGTCCAGCTCGATGTACGCGAGGAACCCGAACAGCTTCGTGATGGGGGAACTCGGCGGCGGTTGCGATTGCCGCCACACGGAGAACTCAGAGATTATGTACGCTCAATTATCATGCCCGAGCTGCAACGCCAGCTGGATGTCAAGCAGTGGCCCCTTTCCTTCGCAGCAGATGATGAGGTGGCTGGATTCCGACTGACGATTGCTGAAGGTCCCTACTCCACTGGGAGCTATGGATGCTATGCACCCCCGACAGTTGTTGATGTGAATCCGCTTTATCACAAGCTTAAGGAAAAGGCGGAGCAGCAGTTGCGAGATGTAGCCGAGATCGTTGGCATCATTGCCTGCGACGGCAACTGCGCCGCGCTAATCAGCGACAAGCGGCACGGTGTCGTTGGTACCGATCAGATTGTTCAGCATTTCCTCAAAAATTTTCCCCACATCGACTTTGTCATGGTTCTGACGATCAAGTCTGAAAGAATGAGTTGGATGCAGGGCGGGAAGGAGAAACTGGCCCTCCAGCACTGTATCTGGACGCGACCGGATATCCCTTCCCGACTCAATGAGGTACTGTCTGAGCTTGCCGCCGGACTGCCAACACCCATCAATTCAGCAATCAATGGTGCCCATAGGGCCTCAGAAGACGGATATGGTCGCGGGCACGGCGTGTTCGGAATGTCGCCACCAGCCGGGATTAAGATCGGCGCACGCCATCTGATGGAACTGCTTGCCGGCCGACGAACGGTAGAGCAATTCAATCAAGAAATGAATTTCCGCTGTTCCGTCATTCCCATGAACTCAGTTGAACGCACCATGTTTCCGAACCCTTTTGAATCGGCCTTGGCCTCAGGTCGTTTACCAACACGCATCACGGTAGAGGAGACGGGCGAAAATGGCAGGGACAACGTACTGCACATCGAATTTGGTGAACCCGACCCAGCGGTTTCGCCATTTCGTTGATTGATCATTGCTGTTAGATGACAAGCGCAACGGGATCATCTCTCCCTTCATTGCCGCCCTCGCAGCCCCCGTAAGCCGTGCACCTATCCACCGGAAACGAATGATCGACCACTAAGGTTTGATGTCGAAATCAGTGAACCAACGAGCCGGAAGATCCGGCCAGTTTTGGGTGACCCGGACGGAAAAGCGGCCTGTCCGCAGTTGAGGACTGGTAATTGAGCGCTGAACGGCGGCAAAGGGTCGGTTTTGCTAGCGCCGAAGGCCGTGAAGTGGGACTTACCTGCCGTTCCTGAATGAGCCGCTGAGCGACAGGTTCTGATGCTATCTGCCGCTCGCAGTGTAACCAGGCCATGTGTGCTAGCCATATAACGTAAGGCTCCATCTTTGCCTTACCCTGTAGTTGCTACAGGCCCTATGAGGCACCCCGTGATCGTAAGTCTGATCGAACAGGGGTTGGCATTGAAGTCTGTTTCTCGAACGCACCGCCCGGCGAACTACCTTCTCCTCTCGCTGCTCTTGGGGGCTGCATGGCCCGCGACGGCCTATGCGCAGGCTGATACCGACGCCGACGGGAAAAAAGAGCCCGAGATCGTCGTGCAGGCGACGCGGACGGGCCGCCGTGTACAGGACGAACCGATCCGTGTGGATGTTGTGAACCGGGAGGAGATCGAAGAGAAACTCCTCATGCGGCCGGGCAATATCGCCATGCTGGTCAGCGAAACACCCGGTGTAAGGGTTCAGACCACATCGCCCGCGCTGGGAGCGGCGAATGTGCGTATCCAGGGCCTGAAGGGCCGATACACGCAAATCCTCGCCGATGGCCTGCCGCTCTACGGCGGCCAGACACCTGCTATCGGCCTGCTCCAGATCCCGCCGACAGATCTGGGGCAGGTGGAGATTATCAAGGGCGCCGCGTCGGCGCTCTACGGACCTTCGGCCCTTGGCGGCGTCATCAATCTGGTGTCGCGCCGACCGGCGAGCGAGCCGCAGGGCGAATTGCTGCTGAATGCGACAAGTCGCGACGGTCAGGATGTCACGGGCTATGTCGCCTCGCCGATCGGTGAGACGCTGAGCGCGTCGATCACGGCCGGCTATGATCGGCAGAGCCGCCAGGACCTCAACGATGATGGTTGGGCGGATATGCCCGGCTTTGAGCGCTTTGCCGTCCGGCCTCGGCTCTTTTGGGATGGCGCTGACGGATCGAAGGCGTTGCTGACCTTCGGCGCGATGGCCGAACAGCGTGACGGGGGCACCATGCCGGGCGCCGCGGCACCGGACGGGCAACCCTTCGTGCAGTCGCAGCGTAGCCGTCGATATGATGTCGGCCTGACGGCAGAGACGCCGCTCGAAGGCAACGGCACGCTGCACCTGCGCGCGTCAGGCGTGACCCAATCCCATCGCCATCGCTTCGGTGAGACACAAGAGAATGACCGGCACAGGACCGGTCTTGCCGAGGCATCGATCGGCGGAGAGGCCGGCGCGACCACATGGCTGGCTGGCGCGGCCATTCAGGCAGATGATTATCGTTCCAGAGCCTATTCCGCCTTTGACTATAGCTACACCGTGCCCTCGCTCTTCGTTCAGGGGGAGCAGAAGCTGGGAGACAGGCTGACCCTCGCGGGAAGCGCGCGGTGGGACGGTCACAGCGACTATGGTTCGCGTGTCAGCCCGCGCCTCTCGGCGCTCTATAAGCCCGGACCGTGGACCATCCGTGCGTCGCTCGGGCGCGGCTTCTACGCGCCGACGCCGTTTGTCGAGGAGATCGAGGCGAACGGCCTGTCGCGCCTCGTGCCCTATGCGAAGTTGAAGGCCGAGGTGGCGGACAGCGCCTCCATCGACTTTGGCTACGTCCGTGGCCCGTTGGAAGCCAATGTCAGCCTGTTCGCATCCAACATCGACAATGCCGTGCAACTCCAGACGGTCGATGCCAGCCATGTGACGCTCATCAACGCTGCCGGACTGACGAAGACGCGCGGTGCGGAAGTGCTGCTCCGCTACCGTTGGAATGCAGTCACGCTGACGGGCAGCTATGTTCATGTCGATGCGCGCGAGCCCGACCCTGATGCCGCTGGTCGCCGCACGGTCCCCCTGACACCCCGCGACAGCGCCGGACTGGTCGCCATGTGGGAGAAGCATGGGCGGGGACGTATTGGGATCGAAGCCTACTACACCGGTCGCCAGTCGCTGGACGACAATCCCTATCGCACTCGCAGCCGACCCTATGTCCAACTTGGCGCCATGGGCGAACTCGTTCTGGGCAAGGTCAGCCTGTTCGTGAACGCCGAGAACCTGCTCAATGTCCGGCAGACCAAATTCGATCCGCTGCTCCTCCGTAGTCGCGCGCCGACAGGTGCGTGGACGGTTGACGCATGGGCGCCGACCGATGGCTTCGTCCTCAACGGGGGTGTGCGGCTCCGGTTCGGCGGGGAATAGCATGGCTGTGGTCGAGGCTTTTCAACTCCCGCCATGCCCGGCGAATGATCTGCCAACCGCCCGATACGCCGAGACCAGCCAGCACTGCCGCGACAGCGAGGTCCGGCCATGCGGTGCCGGTGCCGAAAACGCCTAGCGCGGCCGCGACCACGGCAAGGTTGCCGATTGCGTCGTTGCGCGAGCAAATCCAGACCGACCTGCGGTTGGCATCGCCCTCCCGGTGCCGCCACAGCATCACGGCGCAGATCAGGTTGGCGACCAGCGCGAGCACGCCAATGATACCCATGGTCTCGGCCGTGGGCAGCGTCCCGCGCGCCGCCATCCACGCCGTGCTGGCGATGACCCAGACGCCCAGAATCAGCAACGACAAGCCTTTGGCGAGCGCAGCGCGGGCGCGCCAGCGCAGCGCAAGTCCGGCGACACCGAGGCTGATGGCATAGTTGGCCGCATCGCCTAGAAAATCGAGCGCGTCAGCCTTGAGCGATGCTGACCCGGCCGTGACGCCAGCAACGATCTCGACGCCAAACATGCCAGCGTTGATAATGAGCGCGATCCACAGGGCGCGCCGCCAGACGCGGTCGTCTGTCTTTCCGCCAGTGTCGGGTGATCCGCCGCAGCAACCGCCAGCCATGTGCCATCCTCTTCGCATCGATGGCAGCCTATATGGGGGCTGTAGCAACTACAGGGTCAAGAGCATGGCGTTGACGATCGGGGAAATGGGCAAGGCCACCAGCACGAAAATCGAGACGATCCGCTACTATGAGAAGATCGGCCTTCTCCCTAAGCCCGCCCGCACGTCGAGCAACTATCGGGACTATGGGCCGGCAGAGCTTGGCCGCCTGTCCTTCATCAGGCGGTCCCGTGATCTGGGCTTCTCGCTGGATCAGGTACGCGCGCTCCTCGGCCTTTCCGACGACAAGAGTTGCGACTGCGCTGGGATTGATCGCATCGCCAACCAGCACCTTGTGGAGGTGGATCGTAAGATTGCTGATCTCCAGGCCCTGAGACGGGAACTGAAGGCGGTGATCGATTCCTGCGATGGCGGGACTGTCGAAGAATGCCGCATCGTCGAAGCCTTGGGGCCGGTAGCATCCGGATGATCGTCGGCTTTCGGGTCGCAAGCTGACGCTTGCGGCGCGGAGGTGTAAGTCTTGAGTTGGTCAGGTGCTGCCGGAAGGGGTTGGGACTTAACGGTCGTTGCCGAGCACGGCCGTGAATGACGGGTTCCGCCGAAACCCGTCGTTGGTGGAAGCTATGCTACATCTGCGCTGTCGAAACGCCCAGAACAGGCGCATGGCAAAGAACACGGGAGGCCCGGCGCCCCGGGCCTCCCACCTATCAATAGTCCATCGCCGGCATCGGCGCGGCCTTCTCATCCTTTGGCAGCTCCGCGACGAGCGCCTCGGTCGTGATAAGCAGTGAGGCGACCGAGGCCGCGTCCTGCAGCGCCGTGCGCACGACCTTTGCCGGATCGATCACGCCCGCGTGGACGAGATCCTGATACTCAGCGGTGGCGGCATTAAAGCCCCAGTTATAGTCGGAGCTTTCGAGCAGCTTGCCGACGATATAGGCACCGTCCTCGCCGGCATTCTCGGCAATCTGCCGTGCAGGTGCGCGCAGCGCGCGGCGGATGATGTCGATGCCGGACTGCTGGTCGTCATTGGCGGCCTTCAGACCATCGAGCGCCTTGATCGCGCGGAGCAGCGCGATGCCGCCGCCCGGCAGGATGCCTTCCTCGACCGCCGCACGCGTGGCATGGAGCGCGTCGTCGACGCGGTCCTTCTTCTCCTTCACCTCGACCTCGGTCGCGCCGCCGACCCGGATCACCGCCACACCGCCGGCGAGCTTGGCGACGCGCTCCTGCAGCTTTTCACGGTCATAGTCGGATGTCGTGGTCTCGATCTGCTGGCGGAGCTGCGCGACGCGGCTGTCGATGTCCGTCTTTTGACCGACGCCATCGATGATCGTCGTATTGTCCTTGTCGATCACGACCTTCTTGGCGCGGCCGAGCATGTTGATCGTGACATTCTCGAGCTTGATGCCGAGATCCTCGGAGACGACATTGCCGCCGGTCAGGATCGCGATATCCTCGAGCATCGCCTTGCGGCGATCGCCGAAGCCGGGCGCCTTGACGGCAGCGATCTTGAGCCCGCCGCGCAGCTTGTTGACGACGAGCGTCGCAAGCGCTTCGCCCTCGACATCCTCGGCGATGATCAGCAGCGGCCGACCGGACTGGACGACCTTCTCGAGCAGGGGCACCAGCGCCTGCAGATTCGAGAGCTTCTTCTCGTGGATAAGGATGTACGGATCGTCGAGCTCGACCTTGAGCTTCTCGGCATTGGTGATGAAGTAGGGCGAGAGATAGCCGCGGTCGAACTGCATCCCCTCGACCGTCTCGAGTTCAGTCTCCAGGCTCTTGGCCTCCTCGACCGTGATCACGCCCTCATTGCCGACCTTCTCCATCGCTTCGGCCAGGATGCGGCCGACCTCCTCATCGCCATTGGCGGAGATGGTCGCGACCTGCGCAATCTCACTGTTGGCGCCGACCTTCTTGGCGTGGGCTTCGAGGTCCTTGACCACGGTGCTCACGGCAAGGTCGATGCCGCGTTTCACGTCCATCGGGTTCATGCCGGCGGCGACGGCCTTCGAACCCTCGCGTACGATCGCCTGGGCGAGAACGGTCGCGGTGGTGGTGCCATCGCCCGCCTTGTCGTTCTGCTTGTTGGCAACTTCGCGCAGCATCTGCGCGCCCATATTCTCGAACTTGTCGGCGAGCTCGATCTCCTTGGCGACCGTCACGCCGTCCTTGGTGATGCGGGGAGCCCCGAACGACTTCTCGATGACGACATTGCGGCCCTTAGGGCCCAGCGTCACCTTCACTGCGTTGGCCAGCGTATCGACGCCGCGCAGCATGCGGTCACGCGCGTCCGACGCAAACTTCACTTCCTTGGCAGCCATCTGCCTGCTCCTTTCTCAAATTCCTTCCTGATGGTTAGAGAGATAACAGGTGGCTCAGGCCGCCTGCTTAAGTTCGGTAACCGTCTCGATCACGCCGAGGATGTCGCTCTCCTTCATGATGAGCAAATCCTCGCCGTCAATCTTGACCTCGGTGCCGGACCATTTGCCGAACAGGATGCGGTCACCGGCTTTGACGGACAGCTCGACGAGCTTGCCGCTATCGTCGCGCGCGCCGGGCCCAACGGCGACGACTTCGCCTTCCTGCGGCTTTTCCTTAGCGGTATCGGGTATGATGATGCCGCCCGAGGTCTTTTCCTCGGCTTCGATGCGGCGGACGACCACACGGTCGTGCAAGGGGCGGAAATGCATGGCAAAACCTCCAGATGCAAAACAGGTTGTGATGTCCCTGCCATTCATCTGAACGACAGGTTCGCGTGAATTATGAAAAGATATTTTTGGGTTCAAGAGGGCGAATGAATTTTTTTGGCACTCATCTCCCGAGAGTGCCAATTCGGCCCCTCTTGAGCGCTTTCGGCCGGCATCTTCCCTCTTGACGCGGCTCGGATCAGCACCAAAATCTTGAGCCGCGTGCGGCACCGCATGCACAAGAAAGGAGCGACCCAGGAAAGGAGCCAAGGCCATGTCGCAGCCATTTTCGCGTTTTCTGCACCCCTTCGACGTTGCGCACCATCCGAGCCTCGAGCCGGAAGTCAAACGCGCCATCCTCGCCTCCTGGGCGTCCGACCACTCTGCTGTGAAGGACCAGCCGGCGATGCGAAAGCCGCCCGGCGCCAGGCGCGCCGTTCCGATCGACGAGGTTTTCGCCGCCATGCGATCGCTCGATGAACCGCGGACGGAAGGCCGACCGCTGCAATGAGCGATCGCGGGTTCATCGCGCAGCTGGAGGGCTACGGTCTCACCACCGCCGAGATCCATTATTACCGGCCCGATGCACCGTCGCTTCTCCAGCTGTTCATCTGGCAGGAATATGATCTTGCGCCCGATTTCCCCGTGCTGTTCGAGTTCCTCGACCATTGGCGGCGCGAGATCGAGGCCGCGCTCCATTCGGTCCGGATCGCCCATGGCCGGCTGATCGGTCCCACCGAATGGTGCGCGGTCGATGGGATCATCCCGCTCCCATGACAAGCGGTCTTGGCGAGCGCTGGCGCCGACGAGGCGGACAGGCGGTCCGCCTCGTCCTCACGTTCGACGACATCATGGAATTCGCGCTCGCGCTGCTGTCTGTTCCGCCCGATGACCTGGAGGCGTTGGGCTGGAGCTTTGCCGACCGCAAGCGGCTCCTTGATCACTTCCTGCGGTCCGGCAAGGCAGCCCAACGCCTCCCTCGGGAGACGCTGGGGCAAAGCCTGATCACGCTGCGGCTGCCGCGGCGGGACCTCGCACCGCTTCAGCGCTTCGCTCGCCGCGAACTCCCGAAAGCCGCGTCCAACGCCGCCATGCTCGACCGGGTGCTCCGGGTGCTCGACGAGGCCGCATAGCAGCTGACTCAGCCGGCTAGGAACGGCGCTACCGCGAGACCGTCGAAGACGAACTGGACGGCAAGGCCAGCGAGAAGCACGCCGGAGATGCGGCCCACGACGTCGGCTCCGGTGCCCCCGAGCAACAGGACAAGGCGGTCGGCTGCGAGCATCGCGAGCCAGGTCAAGACGATGCAAGCGACGATCATCGCGAGGACGCCGCCGCCCTCGATCCAGCTCTCGGTGCGGCCCATGACGAGCACGGCGGCCGAAAGGCTGCCGGGGCCCGCGATCAAGGGAAACGCCAGCGGGAAGACCGCGATGTCGCCAGGCCCTTCAGCCTCCCGGCGCTCCCCCTCGCTGATCGACGAGAGTCCAGGACTGGAGAAGGTGAGCGTCAAAGCCTGGAGGAACAGGAGAACGCCGCCCGCCACCCGGAACGCGGGCAGCGAAATATGCAGGAGCGAAAGAACGGTGCCGCCCGCCAGAGCGAACAGCAGCAGCACGCCGGCGGCGATCGTGACCGAGCGCGTGGCGAGGCTGATCCGCTCGCTGCGGTGAATTCCAGCCGTCAGGCCTGCGAAGACCACCGCCGTCTCGATCGGACCGATCGTGACGAGCAGGGTGATGAAGCTGGAGAGGATGCTGGCTGATATGTGCATGGGTCACGCAACGAAACTTGCAAAGGGAGCGGCGCTTTCGCCGCTCCCTCATGGCTCAGGTGGCTTTGAATGAGCTGCCGGGATGGCCGGCAGCGGGCTGCGTCATGTGCGGCGCATCCCGTCAGTTCGGGCCGGGTGGCCGACAGCCGCCGACGGCGCTTCGCGGCAGTCACCGGAGCTGTTCGATACGACCTTCGGTTGCTGCCCCGCGCCGAGCGAGGTGACCTGAACGCTTCGGCTGCAGGTGCTTCCCCCGTTGGTCGTCGAGACGAAGCTATAGCTGACGGTCCCCGGAGGCGGGCTGCGCAACGCCGTCAGGTCGATCTTCCCGTCATCGGTCATTGCCGGGAGCGGCAAGGCGCGGACCTGACGCATCATCAGGTCGCTCTGCCCGTCCATGTCGGCCGCGATGCGATCGAACAGCGCGAATGGGGCCGGCCCGAATGGGTCGAGCCAGGCGATCGGTGCAACGCTGGGGGCAGGCGCGACCGTGACCTTGGGCGCGACATCGCCCTCATATTCTATGCGGGCGACCGTACCGTCCGGCAGGCCGACCTTCATCACATGGCTGTCATGGCTCGCCGCCAGCGCGGTACCGATGGTCGCGACCGCCGCCACGCCGGCCACGACGGCTGTACGAATTTTTCGCATCAATCGTCTCCTCTGATCATGGTGAACGTGAAAATGCCTTTCCCCCGACGCCAACCGCGTTTCCCGAGCCCAGGGTGCTTTCAAGCGCGGCGGGATAGCGGCTGCAGCATCGCGCGTGCGGACCGGTGGGCCAGCAGCAGAGCACCGGCGTCCGTTCCGCTGGCAGGCGACTGGGAATCGGGTGCTGGCGACCCGGCGCGCCATGGATCGAGAAGGCCAATCCCTGGCGCCGGCAGTAGCCCGCTGCGGTCTCCAGGTCGGACAAGCGCAGCTCGATCGTCTCGAGCGGATCGCCGCCGCCGCTCCATCCCGTCAGGGGATCAGCCACGGGCCGCCAGCGCGGCACGAAGCGCACCCGCCACTGTCCGCGCCGGCCGCGTCCGCCCTGGTTGGTCGCGAGCGGCATCGGCTCGATCACAGCCTGCGTATCTCGCGGTAGCGCGCTCGATGCGCATGGCCCGGCGTGGTTATCGTTGGCGAATGGCCCGGAACCGAAGTCCCGGGCCAGACCGTCAGGCCGCCTTGCCATTGACCGGGATGCGGCGGACATTTTCGTTCGCCGCCTCCGTCTTCGGCAGGGTGACCGTCAACACGCCGTTCCTGAAAGTTGCCTTGCCATTGTCACGGTCGATGCCCTGGGGCAGGCCGATACGGCGTTCAAAGCGGCCATAGCTGCGCTCGGTATAGCCGCGATCCTTGTCTTCGACCTCGGAGCGCTTCTCACCGCGCAGCGTGAGCGCACCGTCTTCGACGATAATCTCCACGTCCTTCTCGTCGAGACCCGGCAGTTCGGCGGTGACGCGGATTTCCTTGTCGGTCTCGCCGAGTTCGACGTGCGGCCAGCCGGCCGCGCGGTCGAACCCGGCCAATGCGGGCACGCCGAAGCCGCGGAAGACGTCGTCAAACAGACGGTTCACCTCGCGGTGGAGCGAGAGAAGCGGGTGGGTATCATTGTCGCGGTCGCGCTCGGCGCTGACCGGGACGGGGAGCCGGTTTTCCTGCCGGCTCCAGGGAATGAGATCACGAAAAGCCATGATGGTCATCTCCTTTTCTGGCTGGAAGGGGCCAGGCCTGCCGGCCCGCCGAGGGCGGTGCGGCAAACCAGTTAAACCAAGGATCAGGCCGCTTCGCGGGCTTCATCCCTCGGTGCCTCGATCTGATCCTGGGCAGCCTTGCCGGCAGCGATCTCGATCCGGCGCGGCTTCATAGCCTCGGGCACGACGCGCTTGAGCGCGATGCTCAGCAGGCCGTTCTCGAAGCGGGCATCGCCAGCTTCCACGAAGTCAGCAAGCTGGAAGCGCCGCTCGAACGTGCGCGTGGCGATGCCCCGGTGCAGATACTCGCCCTGGCCGTTGTCCTCGGCACGGTTGCCGGTAACGATGAGCAGGTTCTGCTGGGCCACCACCTCGATGTCCTCGGGGCGGAAGCCGGCGACCGCCAGCGTGATGCGATAGCTGTCTTCGCCTTCTTTCAGAATGTCGAAGGGTGGATAGCCGTCGTCTTCGCGCGTGCCGGCTTCGAGCAGGTTGAACAACCGATCGAAGCCCACGGTCGAGCGCCGATAGGGCGTAAAGTCAAATGCAGTTCTCATTTCCAAATCCTCCTGATTGAGCAATTCGGGCATGAGACGCGCCGGAGAGAGCCGGCGCTCTCAATGTCCACCGGACCCGGTTTTCAGCGTCCGGCGAGAGAAAATTAGGAATCACAAAACGGGTTTCAAGAGGCATTTTTTCGGTTGGCCCGCCCTTTCGCCTCCCGCCCTCAAGCGATCCAACTAGCCGCCTAAAACCATGTGAAATCGGCCCACTGATCCATAGGCGCGGTATGATCATCGGCCGGAATTACGTGATTTTGGTACCCGACGGGTGATGTCGAGGTCGAATGGGGGGCCGCCATGCGTCGAGCGGCGGCCGGCGGAACTCAGACGAGCTTTGGTGCGCCGAGACGCTCGCGTGCTCCTAACGTTCTGACTGCCATCCGCCGGATACTTCCGTCGGGTTCGGCCTCCTTCAGGCGATGAGAACATAGACCGCGCCCAGCCCGGCGCTTACGAGGAGAACCGGGATCATACCGGCTTTGAAGCGGAACACCGCGATCGCCGCGGTGGCGGCAAGAACGAGCGCAGGTAAGTTCAGGGAAGCGAGGACCGGCACTTCGAACCCGGCGCCGCCGATCCTGATCTCCGCGACCTTGCGGAACAGCGTGTGGATGGCAAACCAGACGGCAAGGTTGAGAATGACGCCCACGACGGCTGCGGTGATCGCGCTGAGCGCGGCCGAAAGCGCGCGATTGCCGCGCAGCCGCTCGACGAAAGGCGCACCCGCGAAGATCCACAGGAAGCAGGGCACGAAGGTCACCCAGGTGGTGAGGATGGCGCCGAGCGTCGCTGCGACCAGCGGCGGCAGCCCGGTTGCCTCGCGGAAGGCTGCGAGGAAACCGACGAACTGCGTGACCATGATCAGCGGTCCGGGCGTTGTCTCGGCAAGGCCGAGGCCGTCGAGCATTTCGCCCGGCTGGAGCCAACCATAGGTGCCGACCGCCTCCTGCGCGACATAGGCGAGCACCGCATAGGCGCCGCCGAAGGTCACTACCGCCATCTGGCTGAAGAAGGCTGCGATCTGCGAGAAGACATTATCGGGTCCGGCGAGTGCGAACAGCAGCACGACCGGAGCCAGCCAGAGGAAGAGCAGCGTACCGGAAATCTTGAGCGACCAGGCGAGATTGGGCCGGGCATGATCTGGCAGTCCCTCTCCGAGCGCGGTCTCGGAATCATGCACGATCTTGCCGCCAGCCGGTCCATGCCCACCGCCGCCCTTGAACGCTGCAATACCGGCGCGACCCCCGACATACCCGCCGAGCGCAGCGGCCAGCACGATGAGCGGGAATGGAGCGTCGAGGAAGAAAATCGCCACAAACGCGGCTGCAGCGATTCCGCGCAGTACGTTATTCTTGAGCGCACGCGAGCCCACGCGAACGACGGCCTGGATCACCACCGCGAGGACCGCCGCCTTGAGACCGAAGAACAGGCCCTCGATCAGCGGGGCATGGCCCAGCAGCACGTAGATGTAGCTCAGTCCCAAGATCGCGAGGAAGCCGGGCAATACGAACAGGCCTCCGGCAACCAGCCCGCCCTTGGTCTTGTGGAGCAACCAGCCAATATAGGCGGCGAGTTGTTGCGCCTCCGGGCCAGGCAGAAGCATACAATAGTTGAGCGCGTGCAGGAAGCGCTCTTCGCCGATCCATTTCTTCTCCTCCACCAGGATGCGGTGCATGACCGCGATCTGCCCGGCCGGTCCGCCAAAGCTAAGCGCCGCGATCCGCGCCCAGACCCGGACCGCATCGCCGAAAGCTATTCCATGCTCCCGCGCGGCAAGGAATGGGGTTTCGGCAAGTTCGGTCGCGGCCACTGTCATCGGTCTGTCTTTCTCGTGCTGAAGAAGGCATGGAACTGGTTGAGTGCGTTGCTGGCCTGCGCGATGCGCTGCAAGTCGTCGTCGGTCGAGGCGCACACGCCCGACAGCATTGCGCCCAGCCCGGAGGTTTCCGGCCGGTTGAACTTGGCATCGCCAATGTCGAGGTCATGGATGATTTCCCCGATCGCCACGAGCGCGCCGTCGTTAGTTAAACTGGCGCGCAACAGCAGCGTCTCGAAGCTGCACCGGTCGCCCTCGTGGGTGAATTCAGCATCGACCATGTCGAACCGCAGTTCGCCCGGCGCGGGCGCGTAGCTGCGCCCGTCGACGAACTTGAAGCGGGCGTCGACATCAATGAAGCGCCGGATCAGCCAGGCACAGGCGATCCGATCGACATGGACCCCGCTGCGCGTGACCCAGGTCCTGCCTTGGAGTTCGATTGGCTCGTCCGCCGCCGCCGGCTCAGACCGGCTGACATCGGGGTGCTGGTAGCGCTGCCGGTCGAGTTCAGCGAGCGCGGCCTCGGCTTCCTGGCGTCCATGGGCACCGAAGAAGTCGAGTGCGGCGACCTCGGCGAAGCGCTTCTGGAGCTTAGCGATATCTGCGCCGCTCGCCGGCCCGGTATCCAGCAGCCGGCGCGCCGTCTGGGCGATTTCATCATAGTCTGCGTCGCGCGCGGCGTCGAAGAGCGCGCGAACATCGCCATCGTTCTGCCCGGCTATCAGCTGTGCATCGAGCAGAATGGCCTCGCCGCCGCTCGCGACAATCTCGCTCAGCAGCTCCAGCAAAGTTGCTTCGTTCGCCTCGCTTCTTGGCAAGACATGAGCCGCATTCTTGAGCGGAACTGCTCCGATTGCCTGGAGGCGTCGCCAGATTTTGACACGCAGATAGGGCGGCTTCGTCGGCAATTGATGCAGCAGCGCCAGCCAGTCGGATCGAGGAGTTGCAGTCATGATAGAGCATATATATCACTGATTTCGAATCAAGGAATACCTATATCATATGCGCCGATCGAAGCTGCCCTTCCGTCCCGTCTGTTTCGCGTGTTCCAGTATGGCGCTCCTCTGCGCCACGCCCGCATTCGCGCAGGACAAGGATGGCCTCACAGTCACTGGCGCCATGCGCCTGCGCTACGAGGCGATCGACGGCCAGGCCCGCGCCGGCTTCAACAAGAATGATGAACTGGTGAATTTGCGGACCAATATCCTTGCCGAATATCGGAAGGACAATATTCGCATCGGTGTCGAGCTGTTCGACAGCCGCGTTTGGGGCGATAAAGCCGGAACACCGGTGACTACCAACGAGGTCAACGCATTCGAGCCCGTGCAGGCCTATATCGCCGCGGATTTCGACGGTGCCTTCGGCAAGGCGACGAAACTGACGCTCACCGCCGGACGCATGACGCTCAACCTGGGATCGCGCCGGCTGGTCGCCGCGGACGACTATCGCAACACGACCAACGGCTACACTGGCCTCCGCGCCGACATTGCTGCGCCTCACGGCTGGAAGGCGACCCTGATCTATACGCTCCCGCAGCTGCGCCTGCCCGACAATAATGAGGATGTTCGCGACGCCAAGGTCCGGCTTGATCGAGAAAGCTTCGACCTCGTGCTGTGGGGCGGGCAGATCAGCAAGGCCAGGGCGCTCGGGCCGGCCATGGCGGAACTGAGCTATTTCCACCTTGGGGAGCGGGATGCGCCCGGACGGCCCACGCGAGACCGCTCGCTCGACACCTTCGGCGGACGGATCATCGCCGAGCCGCGGGTCGGCAAGTTCGACTATGAGATAGAAGCCTTTTACCAGACGGGGCATGTCAGCGCCTCGCTGGTCCCAACAGCGGCGAGGCAGAGTGTCGGCGCGAACTTCATCCATGCCGATATGGGCTACAGCTTCCCCGGCCCCTGGAAGCCGCGTCTATCGATCGAGTTCGACCGGGCGAGCGGCGACAAGCCGGGCGGCCGGTTCGGCCGCTTCGACACTCTGTTTGGCATGCGCCGCGCCGATCTCGCACCGGCCGGACTTTATAACGCCATCGCCCGAACCAACATCGTGACACCCGGCGTTCGGCTTGAGGCGACGCCAAGCAAGCGCGTCGACTGGTTCGCGGCCTATCGGCCGATGTGGCTGGCGGCCGATCAGGACAGCTTTTCGTCGACCGGCGTGCGCGACGCTTCGGGCCGGTCGGGCGATTTTGCCGGTCATCAGATCGAGGCACGCATCCGTTATTGGCTCGTGCCGGCGCAGCTGCGGTTTGAATTTGACGGACTGCTGCTGGCCAAGGGACGCTTCCTTCTTGACACACCTAATGCACCGCCCGGAAATTGGACTCGCTATGGTTCGTTCAACGTCACGGCGAGCTTCTGATCCCTTCAGGGTTATTCCTATGGCAGGCCAGTACCGGCAAGCGACTCTGCCCATACTTTTGTGGCAGTTTCTCCTGGCGCCGAGACCCGGATCGCGCGTTGATCTTAGGGTTACCTGGGAGGGGCCAATCACCGGCTGTTACACGAGGCGTGAAGACTGCTTTTATTCAGATTAGGACGTTCGCGTCGGCCAGAGCCAACGTCGCAATCTGGTCGCGTGCTGCCAAAACGGGAACCAAGGGCATGCTCCCTCCCTCTTATGAGCCTATGGCTTCGCGGCGATTGGCAGGCGGAATGGCGCGCCGAGGCGATTGAACGCGTTCATTGCCGCGATCACTAGCGTGAGATCGACCAAGTCCTTTTCAGCAAGGACGGCGGTAGCAGCGGCATAGGCTTCGTCCGACGCATGGGTCGTGCTGAGCCTTGGCCGGCATCGCGAAACGCCGATCGTAACTGTGCGGCAGATGCTCGAAAAGTTGGGTGCACCTGCCTCCTGATCCTGCGCTCATGGCTCCGTCCGATCGAGGCCCTGATGATGCAAGGCTTCTCTTGTATGTGGCAGCGCAGATCCAGCGCCTTTGAGATGCAGGTTCGCTTTCCGCGTGAATGGTCCCGAAGCCATCGGCTCCCAAGGCAACGACCTGGAACAGCACGCACGTCTGCCAAACCATCGCCTCCGGCTTATTTCCCCGCCCGCCGAGGCGGGCTCCTCGCGGCCGCTCCGCTCTCAAATAAGCCTGCGGGCTCCGGTCCTCCGCTGCCGCTACGGCCTGACGGTTAGCAGCCGCGCTGGCGCCGCTCCGACGGTCTGCCCATCGCCCGGATGGTTCGGGCGACCATCAGGAGAAAGACCATGCCCGCAATCGGTTTTGTCACTCGCTCAGGCTCGACTTTCAAGGGTCAGCTCCGCACCATTTCCGTCCGCGCGGAAATCGAAATTTCGCCCAACACCAACAAGGCCGCAGATAGCCAGCCGGATTTCCGTGTCACTTCCGCAGGCGTCGAGGTTGGCGCAGGCTGGCAGCGGCGCAGCGAAGCTTCCGGCAACGAGTACGTTTCCCTGACCCTGGCGGCTCCCGAGTTCGGTCCCCGCAGACTTTACGCCAATCTCGGCCGTGCCGCCGGTCAGGACAACGAGGAGACCTACGCGATCATCTGGAATCCCGCCGACTGACGGGCACGACGCTCCCCGGCTCGCAGCTGGGGAGCACCATGACTACGGGACATCGATGCACGCGTAGGAAGGAGGGCTGAAACCGCCCGGATGGACAGCGCCTAGCTCGAGAGGTTGGAATACTTCTATCAGAATGCCCACCTTGTCATGCGCCCCGCGTCCGCCTCAAGGATGAGTGGTTCCCCCAATTTTCCCGCTGCCTCCACTTAGCTGCGCTGCGCTCCGGCCACGGCAAAATCGGCTCCCCCACTCACCGCTGCGCGGCGACCGGGCAAAGCCCGGACGTCCTTGACCCGGCCGCACGCCGCATGGCCGGCGCCCCTGTCATTCAAGAAGACAGGAGGTTACCATGCATCTGATTTCGAACGCCGCGCAGGCCGATAACGCCGCTTACTTTGCAGCCTGCACACGCGCACAGCGCCGAGCCCGCAACAGCTACTTCACGCAGTACGTCATCATAGACGGGGAGTTTGGCTATCTTGTTGTGGATGAGGGCGACTACAGCCCGATGCCGATGGAGATGATCGACAAAGTGGTCTACGCTGTCACAGGCAAGCTCGACGATGAATATTGAGCGGAACGCGGGGGAGGGCCGGAAAGGCTCTCCCCGGCTTCTGTTTGATCGCTGCTATTTTCGCGTTCCCGTGTCACCGGCCTCGGCTTCCAGCTTGGCGATCCGCTCGGCGCATAGGTCGGCGACGATCTCACCGAGTTTCTCGACGTGCTCACCTAGCCAGGCCAGTTCATCGGCGCTGATCTGGTAATGCTTGCTGTAGCGTGCCTTGATGTAGGCGTCGTTCAGCTTTTCGAACTTCGCGCGATCGGCCCGGCTTTCGCGCGGCCATACTACGATAAGCCGGTCGTCAAGCCGTTCAGCCATCGAACGCAGCGCGGCCAGGCGGTGGGTGCGGGGGGAGTACAAAGTCAGGCAAAGCAACAGGCCATGATAGTAACGCTCGGCGGCTTGATGTAGCTGGAATGCCGCGTTGTTTGTCCATTCGCGGGCTGCAGCCTCACGGCCCTGAATGAGAAATTCCGAGGCACTTGGGAACCAGTCTTCGGCATATTCGCGTGCGAGTTCAAGCGCGTCGCCGGCCGCTTTGGGGCGCGGCTGTGCGAGGTCAGTGCTATCTGACTGATAGATTGCGATCCCGTCGCGGGCGATGTCTGTGAAGAAATACCGTCCCTCGGCAATGGCCGAGTTTACCTCGCCCAGCGTATGCACGATGAAATTCACAGGCGTGCGCAGCGTGCCGACAACGGTGCGCTCACGGATCAGGCGTTCGTCGGCCTTTGTCCAGTAGGACGCCCGATCGGTCAGTCTGTCGTGATTGACAATGACGAGCAGGTCAAAATCCGAAAGGTAGCCTTTTGCCGTATGGGGTTCATTCACCCAGCCGCCCCGCGCGTGGCTTCCGAAGAGGATGATCTTGAGAATGCGCCCCTGTTTCTTCCAGGACTGCTGCGCGAGAGCCAGCGCATCGGTAAATTCCTCGAAGATGAGCTGAACGACAAGTTCGAGCTCACGCCGTTTGGCGGGCGGAAGGTGGTTGAGTTCGGTCTTCACAGTATTTCCTTAGCAAGCCCTTCCGGCCGATGCACGCTCCGGGAGCTGTGAACCAGCCGGAAGGAGTTGTCGTTTTTAACCATCGATCTCTGATGCAGCGCGGGCGATCTCCCGCACCGCTATCAGCAGGTGCCGACGAAACCGGCGTCGGGAGATATGCAGCCTTAGACAGATCCTTTCCGGGCTCCAGCCACGGTGGACCCTGAGTCGGATGACGATGGTAGCCAGCCGGGTCATGCGCGGCGCCGCCCGCAGCCAGATCCTTTGACCCCGCTCCCGTTCGGTATGGTTCAGTTCGCCATGATCATGGTCGCGACCGGTCATGACGCGCCTCCATCAGTTTTCGTCCGGGCGGATGGCGCGTTGTGCTGTCGCGGTGGAGGCTCCACCTGATCGAGGATCAACATGCCGATCCGTTCGACGCTGGCCCTAAGCGTATCGTCTGCAAGGTGCGCATAGCGTGCGGTCGTCCGGATGCGTTTGTGGCCCAGTAGCCGGGAGACGGTGAACAGGCTTTCACCAGCCATGATCGCATGGCTGGCAAAGCTGTGCCTGAGGTCGTGGATGCGCAACGTTCCCGGAAGCTGGGCTTCCTTTCTCACCGAGAGCCATACGGTCCTGACCCGTGCGTAGGGCATTGCCTCTCCGAACTGGAACACCTTGTGGCGCCCGCAGGCGGACGAGCGGCGCCGCCTGTACGAGGTAAAGAACCGGCGAGCTGCGGTCCCCAGCGGAACATCGCGAGCGCCGGTCTTGCTGTCATGAAGCCGGAGACGGTCGGGCCGGACATCCTCCCAGCGCAGGGACAGAATTTCGCCCACTCGGCAGCCGGTGAGGAGCAGGGCTTCGAGGACACCGGTCGCAGGACAACCGATGTTTGACCTGCGCGCCAGGACGCTACCAAGGCGAGCCATCTGCGGCTTGGAGAGGAAAGTGCCGATGGTGCGCCGCCGGTTCAGCCGAATTCCGACCGCTGGGTTGGACCAGTCCGGTGGCAGCATGTCCCACCTCTGAGCCGATGTCAGCATCTGGCTGAGAATGCCGAGTGCCCGGTTTGCGCCGCCCGGGCTGGTCAGCCCGTATCGCTCGTACCAAGACGCGACATCGCGGCGCGTGATTGTATCGATCGGACATGATCCGAACGCCGGGAGCAGTTGCAGCCGGACGTAACTTCGGTAAGTTCGAAGGCCCGATGGCTTCAGGTTCGCCGCATGACGCAGTTCGTGCTGACCGCACAATTCTCGGAAAGTCCCACATTGCCTGACGGGCTTTCTGTCTCCGGCGAGGAACGCAACCGCCGCCTTTCGGGCAGCTTTCACCCCCATGGAAGGGAAGGCCCCGAGCGTCGATCTTACAGAAACACCCTTGGTTCGTTCCCGCACTTCCCACGTTTTTGTGCCGGATGGACGCACGCGCAGAATGAGAGATGCCTGACGTTCGTCGCGCAGCGCATATTCCCGCGTCGCCGGTCGGGCCCTGTTGCAGATGGCGTCGGTCAGGCGCGTCTTGAGGTTAGCCATTTCCCACCTCCATTTGGTCGCCCTCATGCGATCGAACGCGTTGCTGCGATTTCGCGCGCGGGGGGCAGCGTGGGGTGGGTGGGGGTGCGCCTTGATCGGAGAGCGCATCATCGATCAGTTGCGAGACGCGGTTTGCTGATCGCCTGATTGCGGAGGTCGGCATGTGCGCATAGACGAGGGTGCTGTCTATGTCGTGGTGCCCGAGCAGGGCGCCAATCACCTTGAGGTCGAGGCCGCTCGTTACCCCGACAGCCGCAAAGTGATGGCGTAGGTCATGAAGCCGAAGGGCGGGGACCCCGGCTTCCTTTTTGATCTTCTTCCACACATAATCCACCGATGACCTGGGGGCATCATCCTTCATGCCCGGGAATACGAAACGGGTGTTGGAAAGGGATCGGCGGCGCTCGAGAATGGCCACGGCAGGGCCACAGAGCCAGATCGTCCTTGGCCCCCATTTCGAATCTTCCAGAATAGCCCGGCCGTCTTCGATACGATCCCACTCAAGGGTCAGGATTTCGCTCTTTCGGGCTCCTGTGAGAAGGAGCAGCCGGATGACGTCGCACGGATCAGGGTAGAGTTCGGCGTGCCCTTCGATTGCCTTCCAAAGGCGGCGTATGGTGGAACGCATGAGGTGACTGCCTCGCTCACCCTGGGCTTTCTTCCGAAGTCCCCGGCAAGGGTTCGAGCCGCCTTTGCGCAGTCCGTGATCCTCGGCGTAGAGCATCATTCCGGAAAGCGTTGAGAGTGCCATGCGCGCCGCGCTAGTCGTGCGGTTGAGCTCTTGGTGCCATTTCATGACCTCGCTACGGGTAACCGTTCGCACCTGACGAGCGCCGAGTGAGGGAAGAATATGAAGGCGGGCGGCCCCTTCCATCACCCGTCCTGTGGACGGTTTCCATCGCCGCTCTTCTCCGAATGCGAGATAGCCTGCCATCACTTCAGCGACGCTTGCCGCCTCTGAATAGAGGCTGGATTTGTCCTTTTGCGGAATGGGCAGGGGCGCCGTGCAGAACGCCCGCGCGGACTGAACGGAAAGAGAAAGGGCATCCCCGAGGGTCTTCCGGCGGGTTTTGTCATTGCGGCTTTCAAACACGATCCAGGTTCTCGAACCGGAAGCGCGAAGACGAAGAGCAAGGCCCAAGGTCTCGCCGTCGTAAATCAGTTTCTCGCCCTTCGAGGGCAGGGGCAATGACGGAATGTCGACGCTGGCAAGGTCAATCTTTTTGGTCCGGCGCATTGAAGCACTCCATGTTTCCGGCGCCTGCGCGCCGGGGAAGAAGCGCGTCACCGGGCAAGTTCCCGGGGACACGCGGGGAACTTCATGGAGACCACCCTGCGCACGATTTTGCCGACACCGAGTCCCGTGATCCGACCGAAAGAAGGACGAGAAAAAGTCCATGACCTTCAGCCTTTTGACCCTCCCGGGCCAAGACTTGCGGGCGCAAGAGCAAGCTCTTGCGTGTTGTCGTCACTCATGCCCCGAGGGGCAAATTTGTAATGCACCGTACGCACGGGTGCTGCGGGCGCGAATCGCCAGCATTTGCGCGGGTTTCCGGCCGAATACACGTCTTACGCTGATGGCACTGATTGACGCCACCCGGCACGCTTTGGCTGTCGTTTCGGACGGCCAGGTAGGTAAGTCCTTGATCTGCCTTGGCACCGTTTGGCTGCCACTCTGAATACATGTAATCAATTGAGATCAAGCTGAAATCCGGTTATAAGGGCCGCGCTTCATCACGATTGGCCAGGCGACGAACAGGAGTTCGGCGCTTGCCCAGAATTACCATCAGGTTCAAGGACGCCCTCTTCGGGCGTCTCGTCGTCGGTGCTCAAGAGGCTGGCACGACCATACCCGACTATGTCCGGGACATTCTCAACCGCTATGAAGGCATGGACGCGGCGGGCTATCATGGCCGCTTCGACGAAGTGCAGGCGATCCTCATCCAGGTCTTCGCCATCCTTGCCGCATCAGTTAGCGAGCGCCGGCCCGATATTCTCGAGAAGGGCATGGACGATGCGCGCGCCCTGCTTCTGGAGCGGGGCCTTCTCGATCCCGAGGAGGTACTCCAGTGAGCATCTTCAGGAACGACACACTGGGCTCCTGGACGAGGGGCGGGCAGGCCATTGTCCACAATGTCCGCATGACCACGCAGGTCTTCTTCCAGACCCTGCTGGCGGGGATCGCCATCTGGGTCGGCGGCACCACCTGGTATGTGCTGGAGAAGTCCACCGACTATCAGCGCTTTGTCGCCGTCAAGATCACCGAGGCGATGCTCAAAAGCGACGTGCCCGGCGGCGCGCCGCTGCTCTTTCGGACCCCGTCGGGTCGCCAATATTGGACGACGTCCGATGCCTTGCTGGGCTCCCGCATCGCCAGGAAGACCCTGCAGACGATGGAGCATCATCTGGTGTACGGCGCGGCACTTGCAGGCGTCTTTGCCCTCCTGATGCTGGCCTGGGCCTGGTTCTATTTCACCCGTACGGGGAAGGGTCTTGGTTCCAATCAGTTCCTGCGCGGCGCGCGCTTTGGCACCGCGCGGCAACTGCGGCGGCAATTGTGGCGCAGCCGGAAGGGCAGCTTTGCGATCGGCGGCGTGCCCGTTCCCGACGCCTTCGAGCCTGAGCATATCCTCATCTGTGGTGCACCCGGCACGGGCAAGACCAACATCATCGTGAAGATGCTGAGCGGCATGCGAAAGCAAGGCAAGCGGGCGATCGTCTATGATACCGCCGGCACCTTCGTCGAGAAATTCTATCGGCCGGGGCACGACATTTTGCTCAATCCACTGGACGACCGCGCCGACTGCTGGTCGCCCTGGGTCGATGTCCCGCGTGACTATCATTATGATCAGATCGCGGAGTCGACGATCCCAGACAAAGGCGGCGATCCCTTCTGGGCGAAGGCGGGCCGCGGCACGCTGGTGGCGGTCCTGCGCAAGCTTGCCCGGCATGAGCGGACGCTGGTTTCCGCGCTCCTGGAAACCGTGCTTCGCAGTCCCCTGAAGACGCTGGCAAGCTTTGCCGAAGGCACCGATGCCGCAGCCTTCATCTCGATGGAAGGCGACCGTACGTCGGCGGGTATCCGGGCTGAACTGGCCTCGGTGATGCGCAGCTTCTCCTATCTCGATGACACCGCCGACGGCTTCTCGATCCGGGACTGGGTCGCCAATGAGGAGGATGACAGCTGGCTTTTCATCACCGTGAAGGCGGATCAGCTTCCCTCCCTCCGGCCCCTTGTCACCGTCTGGCTCGACATCGCGATCAGCGCCATCATGAGCCTCCCGCCCGACCGTAAGCGCCGCCTCTATTGTGTCATCGACGAGCTCCCCACGTTGCAGAAACTGCCATCGCTCAGCGACTTTCTCGCCCGCGCGCGCAAATATGGCGGCTGCGGCATATTGGGGTTTCAGTCCTACCCGCAATTGGAGGCCACTTACGGTATTCAGGATGCCGCGGCGATTACCGGCTATTGCTCGACCTGGGTGGCGCTACGTGCCAACGACACGCCCACCGCCAAGCATGTTTCGGAAAATCTGGGGCAGGTCGAACAGGTCGAGGCCAATGAGGGCCTGTCCTATGGCGTCAACGACATGCGCGACGGGGTCAACCTGTCGCGGATGCAGGTGACCCGCCCGCTGGTGATGCACACCGAGGTCACCAATCTTCCCAATCTCGCGGGCTTCCTGCGGTTCGGTCGGAACCTTCCCGTCGTCCGGTTCACCGATAACTACAATGCTCTGCCCAGCCCGCAGGCCGCGTTCGTCGAGCGGCTGGTGCCGCCCATTCGTCTTGACCCGGACGACGATGGGAAGCCCGCGTCCAAGCCTTCGGGATCGGCACCCAAGCGGCGGCGGCCGAAGATGGCGGAAGCGCCCGAACTTCCCCTCGAAGCGGACGAGGGCAGCACGCCCTCGCATGACGAGATCAGCGTGCATGGCTCCTCATCCAATCCCGCGGAGGGGGATATTGGAAATGCGGCTAGCGGACTGCCCAGGCTCCTGGGAAGGGCAAGCGGCTTCCGCCTTCGGCAACATGGGCGAGCATCGGGTGACCGTAATGATGCGAGGCCGGCATGATGCATCCGCGCCGGCTGAAGGGTTCGCCCGGCAACATCGCCCGCTACTACGCGATCGGCGACTATTATACGAAAGGCGAGGCGGAGCGGTCATCCTGGGGTGGTGCCCTGGTGAGCGAGCTCGACCTTTCGGGCGATGTCGATCCTGAAACCTTTCGATCCCTGCTGGCTGGCAAGGTTGCAGGCCAACAGTTGGGCCGACATCGCGCCGACGGCATCCAGCATCATCCCGGCTGGGATTTTGCGATCAGTGCGCCCAAATCCGTATCAGTAATGGCGCTCGCCTTGGGAGATGAGCGGATCGTCCAGCTCCATGAGCGATCGGTCGATGTCGCGCTCGCCTATCTTGAAGAGCATGCCCAGCTGCGAAAACGGGAGGAGGGTGGCATCGTCCATGAGACCACCGGCCGATTGCTGTGGGCGCGGTTCACCGAACATGCCAGCCGCGAACTTGATCCCCACCTCCACACCCATGTCGTCGTCCTCAACATGACCAACGGGCAATCGGGCGATCCGATAACGAGCCTGGAAACCCGCGCCATGTATGCCGAGCAGATGACCAGCGGGCAGATCTACCGGAATGACCTCGCCCATGGCCTGCGCGAGCTTGGCTATGACGTCGACTTCGATCCGCGCCGGGGCCTCTTCGAAATCAGAGGCGTCCCAAAGGCGCTCCTCGAGGAGATGTCCCAGCGGGCACAGCAGATCACTGACCATGCCGCGCAGCATGGTCTTGTCGGTCAGGCGGCGCGTCGCCAGTCCTTTTACGCGACCCGCGGCGCCAAGGTGAAGATCGGGATTGAAGCCCTACTTGATCAGTGGCGTGGACGGCTGGGAGCCCATGAAAGGCCGCTTGAAGCGGTGAAGGAACGCGCCGCTCACGTGGGCGAGCATCCCGTCCCGGTTGACCGCGCCGACGCCGCCCGGGCCGCTCTGTTCGGGATAAGGCAATCGGAGGGGAAGGAGGCCGTGAACCCGCTTGGCCTTCTCTATACCACGGGGCTAGCCTCCCATGTCGGGGAGGTCCGGTTTCAGGATCTGCGGCCCCTGATCGATGCGCATGAAGAACGGCGCAAGCTCCTCGCTACCCGTGGCCAGACTGGGGATGAGATACTGACACGGGGCCGGACCACCCGGCAGACTGTGCGGCTGGAGCAGTCGCTCGCCATGCATCTGGCGCTTGCAGTCGGGGACGGTCGGCCCGTGGCGAGCGCCGATCGCCTGCTTCCCATATTGGAGCAGGCTGGGCTTTCTCCGGCGCAGGAACGGGCGCTGGTGGACATGGGAACCTCGCGGGATCGGGTTACCGGCCTTCACGGCGTCGCGGGTGCAGGAAAATCGACGCTAGTCCGATCGCTGAAAGATGCAGCGCAGCCGGGTAGGACCTTCATCGCCCTGGCGCCGACATCTTCCGCCGCCGCCGAACTGGGGGAGAAGGCGCAGATCGAGTCGCGCACGGTCGCGAGCCTGCTTGCGGGCGGTGGCTATGGGATCAGCGGCAACCATGTGCTGGTTCTCGACGAGGCGGGGCAGTTGGGAAGCCGCCAGGCTTTGCGGGTGCTGGAAATCAGCCGGTCCACTGGCGCTCGCCTCATTCTCCTTGGCGACAACAAGCAGACCGGCGCGATCGAGCAGGGCAAGGCCTTCTGGCTCATGCAGAAACTGGGCATGGAAACGGCCGAACTGACCGAGTCGCGCCGGCAGGAAACCGAGGCGATGCGACAGGCTGTCGCGCATGCGCGGGCAGGGGATTACGCGGCTTCGATTGGCCGGCTCGACAAGGTGGTGGGCGGTGAGGATGCCGCCACGCTGGCTGCGGGTGTGGTCGCGGAATGGACGCGCCTCAGCCCCAGGAGCCGCGCTGCGACCAACATTCTTGTTCTCGACAATGCCTCGCGCCTGATCGTGAACTACAAGATCAGGGAGGTCCTCCAGCGCGAAGGTGTCGTCGCGGCGGAGGAGACGCGGCTTTCGGTCCTGACGCCCGGCGGGCTGAGCGATCAGGAAAAGCGCATGGCGCGCTTTTATTCAGGCGGACAGGTGGTGACCTTCGGCCGCGATCAGCCAGGAGCGGGATTAGGACGGACGAGCGAATACCGCGTCGCTGGGATGGTCCGGGACGGTCGAGGTCGGCAACTGGTCCGGTTGGTCGATGGGCAGGGCGGCGTCCATCTGTGGGATCCGCGCTCGACCAAAGCCTCGCAGGTCAACGTCTTCATGGAAGAGAAGAGAGACCTCAGCGAAGGCGACCGCATCCAGTGGCGCCTGGTCTCGAAGGAGCTTCAGCTCAAAAATGCGGAGAGGGGGACGGTCGAGAAGCTCGATGGCTCGCTGGCAACGATCCGCTGGGATCGCGGCAAGCGGGTTCAGACGATCGACCTCTCCCTTCACAGGACCTGGGATCATGGCTATGCCGAGACCATCTATTCGGCACAGTCCAGGACCTATGACAGGGTCTATGTCCTGGCGCCTGTCGGGTCGCCGCTGGTGAACGCCCAGAATTTTTACACGGCCATTACCCGCGCCCGATTTGGGGTAAAGCTCTGGACCCAGGATCCCAAAAAACTGGTCGAGAGGCTCGAAGAACGATCGGGCGAGAAGACGTCAGGCCTTGAAGGCCTTGGGCGCCTGGAGCGTGATCATCGCGACCGAATGGCCGCCAGGCAAGGATCGCATCTCCGGCAACTGAAGGAAGATCAGGACAGGGAGCGACTCTTGCGCAGCGATCGCCGGCTTAAGCGCGAGCTTTGGACCCGCAATGCAAAACCCAAAGGCGTGGCGGACAGACTCGCTGGTCGGGTCCACCAGGTTTTTGAGGCGCTCGATCACCATCTTCATTCTTTACTGAGCGACCGTCACCGAAATCGGGACACGCCTGCTCCTGCGCGCGAGCAGCAGACCCGCGGCAATGAAAGGGAGGGCGGCCGTGGCCTGGATCGCTGATCGCCGCCGCGTCTGTGTGGTTCCGCTTCTCCTGACGCTGTTGTCATGGTGCGAAACCGCGTCAGCGGCACAGCCCGCAGAACCCGAGGTCGCGCGCTGCATCCGACAAGCGGCGCGTGGGCAGCTATGGCTTGAAAAAACGCTCTGGGGCTTGCGTGATCAGGAAGCCGGCTGGATCGGTGCAGAGATCCTCAACAAAAACGGAAGCCATGACCTGGGACCGCTGCAGATCAACAGTTGGTGGGTGCCGAGGATCGCCGCGCTGCTGTCGCGGCGCGAGAATGAGGTTCGTCGCTGGCTGCAATTTGATCCCTGCTTCAACGCCGAGGTGGCACGCTGGATATTTCTCGATGCTTTGAGGACGAGCGGCAGCTATTGGAAGGCGGTGGGCATCTATCATAGCCCCAACGGCGCCCGCCAACGCCGCTATGCGGCCCTGGTCGCAGTTCATCTGCAAAAACGGTTCGGGGCCGATGTCTTCAGCCGGCGGGCAATAGATGGGCTGCGGACATCCCGTTGATCGAGGCGGTCGCGGGCATGACCTGATTGCGGACCGGGCACAGGATAACCGCAACGCCGACTCAGTGTTTTTGGCCAGGACACTCCATTTGGAGCTGATCATATCGGCTCGCTATCGCGATCCATCGCTCGACGCCTGCTTCGTCGCCTGCGATGGCGAGGCTGGTCACGCGCGTGGCTATATGCTCGGCCGCTTTGTCGCCCCAGCGCTTCTCGACCCAGAGCGCCTCGGCCCAATGTTCCTGTTCAGCGGTCATAGGAGACCAGGTCTGGTCGATGACGACCGTGGTTTGTTCCATGGCTCGCTGGTCCGCTCCATGGCGATCAGATCGTCCGGGAAACATCGATCCTGAAAGTCCACAATGTCTTCGAAGGTGCCATGCAGCCAGCGGTCATATTCATCCTCATGCAGGAGGACGGGCATGCGGTCATGCACCGGGCGGATGGCGTCATTGCAATCGGTCATGACGCCGGAATAAACCGGGCCCCATTCGGCGCTGTCCCGCCAAAGGCCCGCCCATGCAAAGATCGGGCGGTCATGAAGCGAGAACCAGGTCCGAGTCTTGCCGCCTTTGGGGCCTTCCGCTTCTGCGAAATGGGTGAGTGGAATGAGGCAGCGCCATTCATTCTTGCGTGCGGCTCCCAGCCAGAAGGGTTTTCGCAGGTCGGCTATATTGTTCACTGGCTTGGGCCTGGAGTCGGGCTTCATGCCCTTGAGACGGACAGGCCAGCCCCAGACCATCGATTGCAAGGTGCGAACGCCTTGGTCTTCCAGCACCACCATCCCTGGATAGCCGGGATAAACCTCCTCAGGCGCATTGAACGGCGCGACAGGGGCCGCGACACCAAAATGCGCGGCGACCTCTGCGGCACTCTTCCTGATTGTATAAAGATTACACACAAGGGAAGGCTATCACTCCTTGCGCGCTGATAAAACCGGCGTGCTCGTTAGCTGCAATCGAACCAGGTCCGACTTCGCTTCAGACCGCTGGACAGCGGCCGCGACGCGCGCACCGGAACAGGAGCAACACACGGCGAGTAATAGTGGATGCCACCTGCAAAGGCATGGATCTGAGATTGCCCCCAGCTATGAAGATCGCCACCTATAATGTGAACGGCGTTAATGGCAGGCTGCCGGTGCTGCTTCGCTGGCTCCATGAAGCCGAACCCGACATCGTTTGCCTACAGGAATTGAAAGCCCCGCAGGAAAGTTTCCCCGAGAGCGCCCTCCGCGATGCCGGTTATGACGCGATCTGGCATGGTCAAAGCCGATGGAACTGCGTCGCGATACTCAGCCGCGCTGGCGAAATCCATGAGACGCGCCGCGGACTTCCGGGCGATCCCCATGACGAACAGAGCCGCTATATCGAGGCGGCGGTCGGCGGTGTGCTCATTGCCTGTCTCTATCTCCCCAATGGCAATCCGCGTCCCGGTCCCAAATATGACTTCAAGCTGCGCTGGTTCGATCGCCTGCACGAGCATCTTGCGTCGCTTGTCGATCTGGACGCGCCGGTGGTGGTCGCTGGAGACTATAATGTCATGCCTACCGATCTGGACGTCTACGCGCCTGATCGCTGGCTCGATGACGCGCTTTTCGCGCCCGAGGTCCGCGCTGCCTATCAGCGCATCCTCGATCAGGGGTGGACCGACGCACTCCGCCACCTGCATCCGCACGAGACCATTTACACTTTCTGGAAATATTGGCGCGGCGCTTTCGAACGCAATGCCGGGTTGCGGATCGATCACCTGCTGCTGAACGCCAAGGCCAAAGCCCGGCTGATCGCCGCTGCGGTCGATACAGCGCCGCGTGGCTGGGAGAAGACAAGCGACCATGCGCCAGTCTGGATCGAGCTTGGTGAGAAAGCCCGGCGGCGCAGACGGACGAAGATCAGCTGATGGACATCGCGGTTCTGCCGGAACGAAGCGGACACCGCCCCGTTCAACGTTCAGCGCCTCTTTGAAATGGTAGGAGTGGACGATGGAAGAACCAAGGCCGGGCCAGAAGCCCGACGCAGAAAATGGCGCTGCTAAGTCAACTATTCACGAACAGGGCGCGCCACGCCCTCAGCCTGTCAGCGACAAGGAAAAAGCGCAGATCGCAGAGGGTCAGGAAAGGGCACGGCGTGATCGTGATGACGCGCTCGCTTCGGGTCATGGCGATCATAAAGGTGAGGAAGGGAACTGAGGCCGAACGCCGGTGCAGCGAGCAAAAAAGAAGGCCGGTCCCGCGGGGCCGACCTTATTGAGTTTTAGGAGAGGATGCCTGAAAGGCAGGGACGCTATGGCGCCAGATCCGTGCGCCCGCAAATGCGAATTGAACGCCGGTCAATGCAGTTTTTGCAACCGGGTCATTCGTCCTCAAGACCGAGCGCTGCAAACCAGTGCGCATATGGCGTGTTGCGCGCAAGGTGCCGATTATAGTCGGGTGCTCCATCGCTCCACCAGACCAGCCCGCGCTCGCCAAGCCGCCGTTTGGCTGCATCGACGAGGTCGCGGGCGTGACGTTCCGCAGCGCCATCGCCTGCGCGCTTTGCTTCGCCGACATGTTGCCGGGCGTTCATCAATTCCTTGATCAGATGCGTGCGCTCACCTTCGGCAAGGGCGGGATTGCTCAGACGCCAGAGGCGCCCCCGCACGACGAAATAGCGACCGTCAGGCGTGACAGGATATTTTGTCAGTGCCGGTTGGTTGGTCATCGACCGGGCTTGAGGCTGCGAAAGGTGATGGACCAGCGCGCCTCTTCCTGTTCTGCAATACTATGTTCCCACTCATGCCGCACTTCGCCGGCGAGATGATAGATAGAGCGCGGTTCCAGTGATACCGAGCGGCGGGCAAATCCTCGCTCATTCCGCCGCCGGAAGCGCATTGGTGCTGCTGCGCCAAGCGAAAGACCGACGACATGCTCGAACACCGGCCGATCCTTGTGCCAGCCAATGCCTGCCCCGGGATCATAGCGGATGAGTAATGCCTGGACGAGCGTATCAGGAGACAGGCCCGCAAAATCCGCCGCGCGATCGCGGATGGGAAGCAGCCAGCGGGGCAGGGGATCAGCGGCTTCAAACCTGCCCCGTTCGAAATCATAGCTCCAGCCATAGCTGTGGGTGAGCCGCTTGCCGGTCCAGCGCTGGAAGCGAAACGGGAGAAGCGGCGCCGTGGCGATCCGCTCGATCAACTCCGTTTCTTCAGCACGGCTCAAAAAATCGGGCGCGTAGCGAAGCCCCGGAATCTGGGACGGGGCGAAGAGATCAATCTGCTCAGCCATGGTCACAGCAGCGCCAACTGGCCGTCAGCCGAAGGCGGGCGCTTGCCGCTCCGCCACACATCCTCGGTCGCCTCGACGCGGAAGCGCTCGGCCGAGAAGGGCGAACGGAACTGAAAGCCGATCACCTCCCGGATCGAGCCGTGAAGCCAGCCGTCATATTCATGGGGATCGAGCAGTACCGGCATACGGTCATTGGTGGGTCGCACGGCCTCATTCGCCTCCATCGTCATGCCGGCATAGACCGGGCCTTGCTCGGGCATGTTCCGGCAAAAGCCCGCCCAGGCCATCAGGGGCTGGCGCTTCAACGAAAACCAGGTGCGGGTCCGTTCGCCCGGCACACCGTCGGGATTGGCGAAATGGGTAAGGACGATGAGGCACCTATAGCGCGCATCCTCGGCCAACTGATCCCACATCGGATTGGTGAGATCGGCGACCAGACCGATCCGGCCGGGTTCCTCTCCTCGTTCCCGCATCTCGCGGGTGAGGCGCCGAAATCCCCAGGTCACGCCGCGCATGATCCGTCGGCCTTTGTTTTCGAAGATCACCAGCCCAAGCGCGCCTTCGGTGGTCTCGGATGGAAGCTCGATCGCGGCCGGCATATCGGCGCTGAAATGCTCTGCAACCTCGCTTATTCCCGCCGCCATGCAATGCAATCTCGACATGGGAGCTAATCAGTTTGGTTTCTGGCCGTCGCCGGCAGCAAGGTTGAAACGGTCGAGCAGAGCATCGATCGGATGGATGCCGGTTTCTTCAAAGGCGGAGCGTAGATTCTGGGCATGCTGTCCCAGCATCTTGCCATAGGTTTCGGCGCCTTTGCGCAGGCTCTGCCGTGTCGGGAATTCTGGCGCCTGCTCCATGACGCAGGCGAGGCCCATCAAAATGCCTTCGACCGCCAGATCGCGATCGACTGTCTGATCGCTGTCCCGGACCGCTGATCCCAGGATCAGTTCCAACGTCTGCTGGGCAACGCGAAGCTGCGTCGCTTCGCTCTGCGGCAGGCTATCGATGCCTTCAATGGCGATGATGCGTGCGGTCATGCTGCTGCCTCCTTACCAGGGAATTTCATCGTCGGTGACAAGTTCGGGATCATGCGCGGCATGATAGCGCGGCGGCATCGAGTCGCGTTCCGATTCGTTGGCAGGCTGGACGACCGAAGGCTCTCCCACAGCCTCCTCGCCATGCTTGGGGCTCAATTTTCTTCGCTGCGTGGCCATTGGTTTTCCTGCTTTGTTTCAGAAGCGTTTCGCCCGACACGTCGTCTGTTCGACTCCGCCCCGTTGACTTGGCTTCAGTATAGAACAAAATAGGAACGAATCCAACCGCGAGCCAGAAGGAGGCCCTTCAATGACGGAAAGAGGGGCGCGTCCCCGTGTTGCTGCCTTGCGCGCCCAGATTGCCGAGATCGAGGGTGCAGAACGTCGGCGCAAAGAGGTTTTGCCTTTCGGACTGGAGATAGTGGACGCCAAACTGCCTGGTGGCGGGCTGGCGCTCGGTGCGCTGCACGAAGTCGCAGGTGGTGCCCAGGGCGTGACCGACGGTGCGGCCGCTGCGCTGTTCACCGCCGGCATTCTCGCGCGGGTGAGTGGCAGCATCCTTTGGTGCATGACCGAGCCCGATCTGTTCGCACCCGCGATTGCGCAGGCGGGGCTCGATCCCGATCGCGTCATCTATGTGGAAGCCCGCGATGAGACGGCAGTGCTCGCCTGTTTCGAAGAAGGGCTGCGCCATGGCGGCCTTGGCGGGGTGGTGGCGGAACTCGCGCGGCTGTCGATGACATCTTCGCGGCGCCTCCAGCTGGCGGCCGAGAGCAGCGGCACCATCGGCATTGCGATCCGGCGCTGGCGGCGCCTGGCCGAAGCGTCGGACTTTGGCCAGCCCACGGCGGCCGCGACGCGATGGCGGGTGACTGCCGTTCCGTCTGAACCCTTGCCAGTGCCGGGGGTTGGTCGGCATCGCTGGTTTGTCGAGCTCATACGGTGCCGGGCAGGGGAGAGCGCCGATTTTCTGGTGGAAGCCTGCGATGCGACAGGTTGTCTCGCTCTTCCTGCCGACTTGGCCGACGGATCGGCTGCGTCGCAGGCTTGGGCAGGGCGCGCCGCCTCCTGACGCGCCGCTGATCCTTGCTGGCATGGACAGGCAACGCCGGGTGATCACCGCGGCGAACGCAGCCGCGCGCATGACCGGTCTGTATGCAGGCATGGCCGTTACCCAGGCGCAGGCGCTGGTGCCCGATCTTCTCATCATGGATGCCGAGCCGCAGGCGGACCGGGAAGGACTGGAGCGTCTCGCGGTCTGGTCGCTGCGCCGCTATGCGCCGATCATAGCGGTCGACCCGCCTGATGGGCTGATGCTCGACATCACCGGCGCAGCACATGCCCATGGCGGCGTCATGGGCGTGCTCAAGGACGTGGTGACGCGACTTGCGCAGGTAGAGACGGCGGCGCGCGCAGTGTGCGCGCCCGCCTATGGCGCCGCACACGCGTTGGCGCGCTACGGTGTCGAGCCGCTACGCGCCATCGATCCGTTGCAACTGCCCGACGCCATCGCGGACCTGCCGATAGCGGCGCTTCGCCTCGACCAGCCTGTCGTCATTGCCTTGAGCAAGCTGGGCCTCGATACGATCGCCGATCTGGAAGCCATGCCGCGGGCCTCGCTCGCGCTGCGCTTCGGCTCGATGCCGGGCCTGCGGCTCGATCAGGCTTATGGCCGAGTTTCCGAGCCCTTCGAGCCGGTGACGGCGCCCGAGCGCATCGAGGTCGAATGGCGATTTGCAGAACCGATCGGCGCACCCGAGACCCTTGCCCGCTACACGCACAAGCTGGTCGAGAGCCTCTGCCAGCAGCTGGAGGAAGCCGGCGTCGGCGCGCGGCGGCTGGATTTGCGCTTCTACCGTGTCGATAACCGGATCGAGGCGATCCGGGCAGGGCTTGCCAAGCCGAGCCGGGACAGGAAGCAGATGGGAAGGTTGCTCTGTGATCGGATCGAGACGGTCGATCCTGGCTTTGGTGTCGAAAAGATGCTGCTCGCCGCGCCTCTGGTCGAGCCGCTTGGTCTTCGCACCATCTCGCATCTGGGTGAGACGCCGATGCCCGATGTCGCGGCGCTCGTCGACATATTGGGGAACAGGGTGGGGGAGGAGCGGCTCTACCGGGTTGCTGCGCGGGAGAGCGATATTCCCGAACGCTCCGTCACCCGCATTCCGCCCATGGCTGACCCGACACTGCTGCGCTGGCCCGAACGCTGGCCACGCCCGGCCCGGCTGTTCCGGCGGCCTGAGTCCATCGAGACCATAGCGCTGTTGCCTGATCATCCGCCGGTCCATTTCGTCTGGCGCGGCATGCGCCGGAAGGTGAAACGCGCGGATGGGCCGGAGCGCATCTATGGCGAATGGCATGTGAGCGACGAGGAGTGGTTGAGCGTGCGCGATTATTTTCTCGTCGAGGATGAAACGGGCGCGCGTTACTGGGTGTTCCGTCAGGGCGATGGCGTGGACAGTGCCACGGGCGGGCAGGGCTGGTTCCTGCATGGCCTCTTCGCTTGAGCGACAAAATCGGCGGTGTGTACAGCTTCGTGAAGCAGGTGCCGATCGCAACGAAAAGCGAACCCTTCTGCCCTGCCATTTCCGAGGAACGCGATCGGACGCGGCCCATCAGCCGCGATCGAGGATAGCGCGCGCGCTTTGCCATTTTCCGTAACACATCTACAGCATGGGTATATTTGCCATGTTGCCGCGCCAGCATCGCTAGACCATAGGCTCCTCAATGGCTGATGAAACAAACGCTATAATTTTACGGGTGGTTGAGCGCGCCCCGCAATGGCTGCGCCACGATCTGGAATCGAAGGACGCCGCCGCGCGCCGCCGCGCGGAAGAAACATTGGCGGCGATGATCAGTGATGCGCTCGCCAATGGAACCGGCGCCAACCGGGAGGATTAAGCGCGGAACTTCGTTGCAGGGCGAGGATAACTAAGCGTCGTGGAGAATGCGGTGTCCGGATTGTCTCTCGTCCTTGCCGTGGTGTTGATCGGAGCGTCGATGGCGTCTGTCGCCGAGCCTCATGAAGCGCTGCACATCATGTGCGCACAGGGCCGCACCTTTGATGTCCGGATCAGCGCTGACCAGGCCCGCGTCCAACTGGCCGATGGCCAGTTGCTGCTCACCCGCAAGCCGTCATCGCTGGGCGATCATTTCCGTAATGACGATGCGACGCTGATCATTGACGAGGATTTTGTCGCCTTCGCTCAGCGAGGGGACTGGGATTGGCAGGATTGTCATGTCGATCCGTCTTTCGGTCCGAAACGGTGACGAAACCATCTTGAAAAGCCACCGCAAGAGCATAGCCTGAAACTGTCGCTCTTTTCCCCTTGAGCGGCACGTCCCTGACCTCACCCCGCCGTGAAGCTTTGCTCCGGCGGGGAGTCTTTGATTTAATAGCGTAGTGTCAGGCTGCCGCGGAGAGCGGAAGCAGGGCGCTCAAATTGGGGGCATGGCCGCTGCGGGCCTGGATTTTTTCCTGATAGGTAAGGCTGCTGACCGCAGCCTGATCGCCATCTTCAAACTCATTCCTGCTGGTTTCGAGGATCCCGCTGTGGTCGCGAACCTTGCGGTCAGTCGCCGTGCCGATGATGGCCTGTGCCCCTTCCGAGCCAGGGAGCGGGGCTGCAGCTTCACGTGACGGCTGGAACAAGCCGGTGGTTCTTGCTGGCTGGGCCGGTCAGCTATCCGCTCTCCAGCGATCCAGCGCAGCGTCATATTTCTTGCGGGCGGCATTGATGGTTGCTTCGAGCTTGGCCAAATCCTTTTGTCCTGTGGCCCGGAGCCGCGAAATCTCGTCCTTCAGCCGGGCGCGCTGATCTTCCAGTGCCGACAACTTGGCATCAAGCGCCTGTTGCTGGGCCTCCAGCTTTTGTTCGGCCGCGTCGAGCGCGGCCCGATTTGGCCGGGGGCGCGGCTTTCTGCGCCGAGGCGGCGCGGCGGGTGAGACGTCCGGCGTCTCCTTGGCCGGGCGTGCCGGCGGCTTCGATTTGGCCAGCGACGCGAGATGCTGCGCAGCGCTGCCGCGGGGCACTTTGATTACCGTGCCGGGCTCGGCCAGTGGCGCCTTCATGAGCTTGGGATCGGTCACCTGCTCGGCAAGGCCGCTCGCGAAGAGATTACTGCCGGCACCCCATGCCTCCAGTGCCTTCTTCTGGCTAGGCACGGCGACATAGGCGTCATGAAAGCCGATCGGGGTTCGAAACACCTTGAGTTTGGCGGCCATCGTCTCGTCTCCCAATCCCTCACCCTGGTCAGCGGGACGCCATCTCAACGCAGATGGGCGCAAATCGGCTGCACGCGCGATTGACTCTTTGGGCGTCAGAACAAATAGCGAACAATATGCGCTGTGATGTGAGAATCGGCAGGTGCCGCCATGCGATATGCTGAACTTCAGTGCGCCTCGCACTTTTCCTTCTTACGCGGCGCGTCGAGCTGCGAGGAGCTATTCGCCCAGGCGCAGGCCTGCGGTCTCGAGGCGCTCGCCATCACCGACCGCAACAGCCTGGCCGGGATCGTTCGCGCCCATGAGGCGGCGAAGGTCACCGGGGTCCGGTTGATCGTCGGCTGCCGGCTCGACCTTGCCGAAGGGCAGTCTCTTTTGGTCTATCCCATGGACCGACCTGGCTATGCTCATCTCTGCCGCTTGCTCAGCCGCGGCAAGAAGCGGGGCGGGAAGGGCAAATGCATCATCGGTTGGGATGACGTCGCGGATTTTGCCGAAGGGCTTCTCGCCATCTTATTGCCGGCTGAGGTGGAGGAGGCGCAGGCCGTCATCGATCGCTTCGCCGGGATCTTTGCTAGACGGGGCTATCTGGCGCTGACGCTGCGCCGTCGGCCGGGCGACCAGCTTCGCCTGCATAATCTCTCCAACTTGGCCGCGCGCCATCGCGTGCCGACCGTAATCACGGGCGACATCCTCTATCATCATCCGCATCGCCGGGTGCTCCAGGAGGTCATGACCTGCACCCGCCATCGCTGCACCATCGATGAGCTGGGCGCGCGGCGCGAGCTCTATGCCGACCGCTATCTGATGCCGGCGGCCGAAATGCACCGGCTCTATGGCCGCTATCCCCAGGCGCTGGCGCGGACACTGGAAATCGCCGAGCGCTGCCGTTTCTCGCTCGACGCGCTCAAATATCAATATCCGCAGGAAGTGAGCACCTCTGGGCAGACGCCGCAGGCGGCGCTGGAACAGATGAGCTGGGTGGCGGCGAAGGCCCGCTATCCTGACGGCGTGCCCGACAAGGTCGCGCGCCTGCTGCGCCATGAGCTGGGGCTGATCGCCGAGCTTGGCTATGCGCCCTATTTCCTGACGGTGAACTCGATCGTCCAATTCGCGCGGAGCCGGGACATTTTGTGCCAAGGGCGGGGATCGGCGGCCAACAGCGCGGTCTGCTATGTGCTGGGGATCACCTCAATCGACCCGGAACGCTCCGACCTGCTGTTCGAGCGGTTCATCAGCCAGGAGCGCAAGGAGCCGCCCGATATCGATGTCGACTTCGAGCATGAACGGCGCGAGATTGTCATGCAGTGGGTGTTTGACACCTATGGCCGCGATCATAGTGCGCTCTGCTCGACCGTTATCCGCTACCGCGCCAAGGGCGCGATCAGGGATGTCGGCAAGGCGCTGGGCCTCTCGGAAGATCTGATCAAGGCGCTCTCGGGTCAGGTCTGGGGCTGGAGCGAAGAGGGCGTGCAGGAGCGCCATGCCGCGCAGCTCAACCTCAATCTCTCCGACCGGCGGCTGCGGATGGCGCTGGATCTCGCGCGGGAACTAATCGGTACGCCGCGCCACCTCTCGCAACATCCCGGCGGGTTCGTGCTGACCCACGACCGGCTCGACGAACTGGTACCAATCGAGCCCGCCGCCATGGCGGACCGGCAGGTGATCGAGTGGGATAAAGACGATATCGACGCGCTTAAATTCATGAAGGTCGACTGCCTGGCACTGGGCATGCTGACCGCGATGAAACGTGGGTTCGATTTCCTGGAGCAGCATAAGGGCATCCGCATGGATCTGTCCTCTATCCCGCCCGAAGATCCCCGCACCTATGCGATGATTCGCGCCGCCGACACGCTGGGCGCCTTCCAGATCGAGAGCAGGGCGCAAATGGCGATGCTCCCGCATATCAAGCCGCGCACCTTCTATGATCTGGTGATCGAGGTGGCGATCGTGCGGCCGGGACCCATTCAGGGGGACATGGTCCATCCCTATCTGCGCCGCCGGGCGGGCAAGGAGAAGGTCGAATATCCCAAGCCGGAGCTGGAAAAAGTGTTGGGCAAGACGCTGGGCGTACCGCTGTTCCAGGAGCAGGCGATGCGAGTCGCGATCGAATGCGCTGGGTTTACCGCGTCTGAGGCGGATCAACTTCGACGCGCCATGGCGACGTTCAAGTTCACCGGCGGCGTGTCGAAGTTCAAGGAGAAGCTGGTGAGCGGCATGGTTGAGCGGGGTTACACCGCCGAGTTCGCAGAGAAGACTTTCGGACAATTGGAGGGCTTTGGCAGCTACGGGTTCCCCGAAAGCCATGCGGCCTCGTTCGCGCTGATCGCTTATGCGTCATGCTGGCTCAAATGCTGGCATCCCGAAATCTTCTGCACAAGCCTACTCAATGCTCAGCCCATGGGCTTCTACGCGCCCGCCCAGATCGTGGCCGATGCCAGGGCGCACCGGGTTGACGTGCGGCCAGTCTGCATTAACGCCTCGCGCTGGGACTGCACGCTCGAGCCAACCGCGGGCGACCGGTTCGCGGTGCGGCTCGGCATGCGGATGGTGACCGGGCTGAAGGAGGCGGACGCCGCCCGGATCATCGCGGCGAGGGCAGATGAGCCGTTCGTCAGCGTGGAGGAATTATGGCGTCGGGCCAGTGTGGGGGCAGGGGCACTCAATCGACTGGCGGAGGCCGATGCCTTTCGTGCGTCACTTGGGCTTGCACGGCGCGAAGCGCTATGGGCGATCAAGGGGCTGCGTGACGAGCAACTACCACTGTTCGCGGCCGCCGACGCGCGGGAGAATGGGTTCGTTCAGGAGATTGTCGAACAGCCGTTGGCGTTGCGGCCGATGAGCGAGGGCAGAGAGGTGGTGGAGGATTATGGTCATGTCGGCCTCACCCTTCGCCAGCATCCCCTGTCGTTCCTGCGCGAGGAATTGCTCCGACAGAAGATGGTACCATGCAGCGCGCTCGATACCACCAGGGATGGGCGCTATATCTGGCTGGCGGGGCTCGTTCTGGTGCGCCAGCGGCCGGGGTCAGCCAAGGGCGTGATGTTCATCACTATCGAGGATGAGAGCGGGATTGCCAATCTCATCATCTGGCCACGCATGTTTGAGCAGAATCGTCGGATCGTCATGGGTGCGCGGATGCTGGGGCTATATGGCCAGGTGCAGCGGGAGGGGGAGGTTGTCCATGTTATCGTGAGGAAATTGATCGACATGTCGCCGTTGCTCGGATCGCTAGGGCAGAAAGGAGAGGCATTTCCTCTTCCCTACGGACGGGGTGACGGGGCGCGGAGCGGTGGGGGACCCGACCCAAGGGAGAGTTCGGCAAGGCAGCCTGCCGCACGGGATATTCTCGTGCCGGACCTTCATATTGATCAGATGCGCGACAAGGCCTTGGTAAAGAGCCGGAATTTTCATTGAGTCAGGCGTCGATCCGTTGGCGCCAAGCTTCACATTATACGCAACGTTGGAATGGATGGTCATGGAGTTCACAATTGGCATCGCACATCTAGCAGTCGGTATTTCAGCGGTTCTCTCACCGGGCTCGTAGCCTACCGGATCATCCTAGTTCGCCACTGAAGGGCCAGCGCCTGGAGAAAGGCGAAGTCGTGCTTCGCAGCGTTGCGCTTGACGTGAGAAATCGCGCATTGACTTGAACATCGTGAAGACAGGACCATATGTCATTCAGGCGGGCAGACCGATCCTAAGGATTGGTACGCCATGAAAGATTTCGAAGAGCAGTTTTTGCGCATCGGCAAGGTCATCGAGAAGACTGGCAAGCCGAGGGCATCGATATACCGCGAGATGCAGGCCGGGACCTTTCCCCGACCCGAGCGCATTGGACCACGCGCCGTCGCTTGGCGCCTTTCTGAACTGTCCCGCTGGATGCAGGCTCCTCGCGACTACCATTTGGATTGAAACCACTGGAGCGGGGCGGTCGTCGCAGGATCTGCCAGCTCATGTTCAGCGGCAGGTTCTCGGCATTGCGCCTCCGCTGCGTCGAGATAGTCTCCCCACCAATTGAGCATCTTCCTCCGATGGTCCAAGTAGCGCGCCGAATTGTAAATGCCTCTGACCCCGCGGGGGACATGAGCAAGCTGCAACTCGATCCAGTCAGGCAGAAACAGGCCGGACTCGTTGAGAACAGTGCTTGCAAGCGACCGAAAACCATGCACGGTGACCTTGCCTCTCAAGCCCATGCGGTAAAGGATATCCAGCATCCTGTTCTCGCTGATAGTGTCCGAGCGCGAGCCGGCGACCGGGAACAGATATTTGCCGAACCGTTCGTTCCCTGCCAATCCATAAGGGTTTTCGTCTCTGATCTCGCGCAGTAGCGTGATCGCCTGCGGCGGCAGTGGCACGACATGCTCGGTCCGCATTTTCATGCGACCTGCGGGTATGCGCCAAACCGGTTCGTCTGTTCCGAGGCCCTCAAATTCGGACCAGGTCGCAAAGCGCGTCTCCTGCGTCCGGACCATGGTGAGCATCGTCCAGCGCAGCGCCAAGTGGCTCATGCGGGAGCCCTGATCAGCGTTGAGCTTGCGAAAGAAGGTGGGAAGGTCTTTAGCTTCGACCTTGGCCATGTGGCGGGTCGCGGGAAGCTTCACCATAGCCGAAATGAGATCCCGGCATGGATCGCTATCTACGCGTCCATCAGGGATGCCATATCGAAAAATCTCGCTGCATGTTCCCCTGAGCCGGTGAGCCATGCCGACCGACCCGCGCTGTTCCACCAGCCTTAACACTTCGAGGACATGACGCGGCAGAATTGAGCGAACCGACTTGCTGCCAAGATGAGGAAAGATATCAGCCTCAAGGCGTCGCTTGGTGATCCTGTAATATCTCGGTGACCAGGACGACTTCCGCGCCTTCAGCCACTCGATAGCTAGAGCCTCGAACGTAAGGGCATTGGCTCGCCGCTGAAACTTTCGCTCTTCCAGCAAGGAGGATGGGTCCGTTCCGCCGGCGATCAGTCTCTTGTTGCGGTCCCGCCAGGCTCGTGCCTGGGAAAGGCTGGTATCAGGATATATTCCGCCACTCAGCGTCTTCTGTTTGCCATCGAAACGGTAGGCGAGCTGCCAGATCTTCCGGCCCGATGGCTCGACCCGGATAAGCAGGCCGCCGCCATCGGATTTCTTTAGCGGCTTGTCGTGAGCGGTTAATCGAGTCAGCAAGTCGTCGGAAAGCATAGTCCTTCATCTCCGCGTTTCACGCGGCGAGACGAACAACATTTCCGCCAAGAATGTGTTGTTTCACCATTCCACCTCGAATCCTGGTGGCGTCCTATGATGACACATCCAAACCACTGAAAACAGTGGATTTTCACCCTGGACCTCATGGGTAAATTTGAGTTGTTTTGAGGCAAAGAGTGGTCGGGGAGACAGGATTCGAACCTGCGACATCCTGCTCCCAAAGCAGGCGCGCTACCAGACTGCGCTACTCCCCGGCGCTCGCGGGCCTTAGCGGTGAAGCGTGCCACCCGTCAATCTCGCTTTTGACCCTTATGCCGTTGCCAGCATAGAAAAAGGGCGGATCGTACCAAGACGATCCGCCCTTTCGAAAATCTCGCTGAGGCGAAGATTATTCGGCGTTCGCGGCGTTGCCAGCGACGTTCGCAGCGTTCGCAGCGTTGTCAGCAGCGTTCGCGGCGTTGTCAGCAGCGTTCGCGGCGTTCTCGACGACGTTCTCAACAACAGCGTTCGAAGCGTTCGCGGTCTCGTTAGCCGGCTTCTCACCGCAAGCGGCGAGGGCCATCAGGCCGGCCGAAGCGAAAACAACAGCGATCTTCTTCATTGTGTACGGCTCCCATAGCATTTTGCCGCGTCGCCACGCCAAAATCGTGACTTACGCGAGCGACCCGCATTAACGTGTGCGCTGCACAAATCAATGCTTTTCTGCGTCGGTGAAGCGACAGAATCACGCGACAGGGTGTTGTCTACAATAAAAGTTCAGTTACTGCCTAGCGATTCTGG